>Ga0315282_10000191_pt1 | contig 124396 bp, 94 predicted proteins | sample YL17G07_20_MG_FD_203693 | JGI IMG/M metagenome (GOLD analysis project Ga0315282, IMG submission 203693) | Sediment microbial communities from Yellowstone Lake, YNP, Wyoming, USA - YL17G07_20 | ecosystem: Environmental > Aquatic > Freshwater > Lake > Sediment | place: USA: Wyoming | collected... | reverse complement strand
AATCTGACTCTCCTTTCATTTTTTGAGTATATAAAAGGATGTCAATGGATCCCTTTTTTGTCAATATTCATCTCCACGTTTTAGTGGAGAGCTATCAAATATCTAATCCCAGACCATTATTTAATAAATGCTCTATTTATTCGTAATTTATTCACCTTTTCATCGTATAATCACCGCTAAGAAGTTCTATATCCCTTAGAATACCTTGAGCTTTTTGAATACAACCTTTACATTCGGATATGATTTTTCCCTCTGTTGGGCAACCTTTACATACCAATTCTCCAGTAGGTCCCGTCTTTATTTGCTGTTTTGCCATATTAAAAGATTGGGTAGCATGCTCTTTTGACTTAGCCAATAAATCAAAATTATAATATACAATAGCAAGGTTCTGATGTGGACGGGCATAGTCTTTTATCGAAATGGCTTTAAGACTTTCTTTCTCGGATTTTTCTAATATTTCCATCTTTTCTATTTGTGAAAATTTTGGATCCTTTAATAATAGAATTCTGCGCGCTGCGAGATTATTCCAATAAGAAGGTTGCATAGGATCATATTTAACAGCGTTTTCAAGAGCAATGATGCTGTCTGATAGTTTTTCTTCTTTTCTTAGAGTGTCTGATTCTATTCTGTAAGATAAGGCTCTGAGTTCATTATTCATTGCTTCTTGCCTTGCCATAGCAATGTGCATACGAACTTCACCAAGCTTACCTTTATCAAAGGCTTGCTGTGCCCACATTAGACGTTGTGCAGATATGTTTAGCTGAGGATCATTTATCAGTTCCTGCCACATCATCCTTCCTTCTTGAAGTTCCTTGTCGTCTGGGTCTATAAGCAAAGCCTGATCTAAATATTCCAATGCTTCTATCGGATCATTTGTCAACTCAGATAAACCTATCATCGCCTGAACTCGTGTGGGATTAAGCTCTAGTTCTCGCTTATAATAATCTCTAGCCTTGCCAATATCCCCAAGATTGACATAAATCCAACCCAAGACACCGAAACTGAGGAAATTGTTTGGATCGTATTTAATAGCTTCCAGACCGTATTGAAGAGCTTTGTCATAATTGCCAATTTCATCATAAGCAGTGCAAAGGTTTCCGTATAAAGAAGGTATATCATCCCATTCCTTTAATGCCTCCTCTAACATTGATATTGCCTGGGATATTTGGCCTGATTTAATAAGTGCTACGGAATCATTGATCACTTTATTTGCTTCCGAAGGTGTTCCTACACCGACATGTGCCGGTATTTTAAGCAGTTCTAGTTTATGTGAGCCAATATCCATTGCATCCGATGGTACTTCGTCACAGAACCACCCCGCTCCACATACAGTAAATGGAGCCCAATGAAACGGATGACTGGGAGGAAATCTCTCCTTCTCATCTGGTGTCAAAATGACATGCCGAAATAACCCGTTTGAATCTTCAAATATACCGATTTCGTCAAATGTAAGAGAGCGTAAATTTCCTGTAGCATCTTTCAATGCAAAAGCAACAGAATGATTTTTCTCAAGTATATTTTCATAAAACCGATCCATTACTACTATGGGAGTGCCAACATGGACTTCCCATAGACTAGATATAACTATGGATGCTCCAGCGGAAAGAAAAGCGGATGGTAAACCCAAGTATTCTCCGCTTGGGTCGGGAGGAGAAACCCCACTTTCACAAGCGGTTAGCACAATCCAAGCTCCGGTTTGAACAGTTCCTTCTGCTGTTATCTTTTTAGCTCGCAGAAACCTGCTTTCCCATGAATCTGGGAAACCTAGCCCTTTATCTATGCCGGTCACCTTCAGATGCGATTCTAAAGGAGAATTGAAATCACTATGGGCGTGACCACAAAAATGAAACCACGAATAGTTGGGCATATATTTTATAATAGCAGGTATAGTAGCTTTATCTTGCATTATTTTTAATACTGATAACCTTTTTTTGTTAAGTCTATTTTCGATTAATCTCGCTTCATACTCGGCTGCCTCCATCCCATAGTCATATTTGCCTATTCTATGGTCTGGATTTGCCACTATAAAAGCACTTTCTGGTATCCCTTTGCATTTGGCGATAGTTTGAGTTAATATAAGACTACTTGGAGCATAAGTGACAACCGATTTATCTATGGCAGTATGAAGTGGAAGGCGATGCAAAATTCCATCAGGTATAATGGTAAGTTTTTCTATTTCCACTTTCTGAATCATATCAAAGATGCTTATTTCTTTTGAACTAATTGCGCAAAATATCTTTTCCCTAATAGTTTCAATTAGATTAGGTAATTGCCTTATCCAATGTAATTGTAAAATGTCCAGATTTTCAGGATTATAACATCCTTTTCGATTTGTGTCTTCCGTCTTGCGGTATATATTGAATTCTAGACTCTTTAATCTAAATCTGTATTTTCGTTCAAATTCTTTGGGATTGCTTTTATTTTTCCCTTTTAGATCACTATATTTACATATTAGCTCAAAATATTCCTGCCGGAGTAATTCCACTTCCTGAGCTTTAGATGCATATATATCATATCCCCTTAAAAATCCGCTTTTGAGGAATATTTCCTCAATTTCCTTATATCCAAGCCCATCAATGGTAAAGCAAGTTTCAATAGGCTTAGATTTTCGAGTTATAATAAACACGCATAGAGAATTCTCTCCAACACAAAATTCCAGAACACCTGTACGGTTATCTAATGGAAGCCATGATTGGATCTCTGAAAGTGTGGGAACTTTTGGTGAGGTTAAATCAGCAAATTCTGGCACTGCCTTTATAACCTGCGCATATATCCTTTCATAATCTTGCTGGGCTTTCTGCAATTGTTCCCATGCTTGTTTCGATAAATCCTGCGAACCAGAATCGCCTTGTTTTTGCATAGTTTCAATATTCAGGTAAGCCAACCTTTGTTTTTGCTCGGTAGTTTTATATTCCTCTCGCAGTGCATCGGGAATTTTTAAAAGCAATGTTGTTGTTAGGCTCAATAGTTCTGCTAAATTGCGAGCTTTTCCAAACTCACAATATTGAAATGATTCATCAATTAGCTCAGGTGCGTTTTTCTTATCTGCTAGACGAAGTAATGCCTCCACTGTTTTAGCATATAGGTTTTTGCATCTTCGCAGAATCGCTGTTCTATCGAATGGTCTTGCTAACACAAACCTTGATCTCTCTAAAAGACTAATCACAGTCTTGTAATCATGGACTGCTGCCTCAAGATTTCCCATATCCCAAAATGTATCACCTCGCAGCATATATACCAAAATCGTTTCATCAAAACGTCCATTAGCTTGAGCATATCTTACTGCAGTATCTAATTTTTCCATTGCCTGATTCAGCAAACGCAAACGATCGGTATCTGATTTGCTTTTGTATTGGCTTAGTTTAAATAATGCTCGACCCCACATTGATATATCATCAATAATGATTTTTTTGGCCAATTCAGAAATATCAGATGCCTTCTTAAAATTATTTTCTGCGCGTTCCCAATTACTTCTGTAAAAATCAACCCTTGCCATTGAACCAAGTATATTTGCTTTTTGCATACGTATATTTACATTTTGTTTGTTCCGCAATTGTGTTTCGATAATGTTCATAGCTTCTTGAGCGAAATTATCGCAATTCTTTAGGTGTTTTTCATCACCAGTTAATATAAATAACTGCTCCTCTATAATAGCCTGATTACTTAACATACGACATTCCATGAATGGCATCTCTATCTCACTATATAATTCTTTCGCTCTATTGAGGTATTCGATGGCTGTTTTAAGACCTTTCTGCTCGCTAACTCTATACTCAGCCGAAGCCAAGTTATTAAGATTATCAGCCATCTGCTGAACTCGACGTTCAAAGCCGATTGCTAGATTTTCCGATAATTCAAGTGCCCTTACTGCCAGACCCGCTGATTCACTATATCGTCCTAATGATAGAAGGCACTCTACCATATGACGAAGGCATCGTTCCACACTATCCATATTGCCTGCTTTTTCCCAAAGCTCCGCAGCAGTCTTATGGTGTGTATATGCATCGCTTCGTTTTTGAGCCATTGCCAATTCATCGCCTTTTTTCTCCTCTTCCATAGCCTTTTTTAGCATATCTTGATCTTTGCTAAACAAATCAGGTCTTTTGGTTCTTAAAAATAACCATAATTCCCGCCTTTCAGAGCTATTAAGAGCACTTAAAGGTATCAGAAACGCTACTCCTGAACGTGATTGTATGATCAGATCACTTGATATTGTCCAAAATCTGCGCAGGACGTGCGATACTTCAAACCCTACTGGAACTGCAAACTGATAAGTAACATCATTAATTATATGTTCTGATCTGGGACGATGCACAAGGTGCATAATCAAAGCCATAATACTGAAGGAAGCATTTTGTATCCAGCACATTTCATTATAATATTGACTTACCCCATTACCATTTTTTGATATGGTTATTGCATCTTCTGAAACTCTAACGTGCCATTGCGATAAATAAATGTGTAAATAGGTATTTCGGATTATTAACCAAAGTCCTAAAATAATACTCCCTAAAAGGACATAAGCGTCATAATTAGTGAATTTCATTCCTAAGAATGACGCTCCTCCGAGAATGATTATTGTAAATCCATGTCTGATACACAGCTTTTTCATATCAATTTCCCCATCTACTGAAACTTATTAAACCATCTGTCATTTCGCGAATCGGACACTGAACTTTCTGACGGATTTCTTCAAGTAAAGTTTCCTCATCCCATCGGGATAAAATGGATGTGTTTAGTGGCAATTTTCTGTTTGTTCGATCTGTAAGGGCAACCAACCGATCAAAACGTCCAAACTGAATGATGCTTGGTCTTCTACGTATTAATGCATCAATGATTTCATTCCATTTTAGCGACATTGCTCCTAAAGAGCTAACCAATATAACCTCATCGTATGTTGTGACAAAGTATGTGCCTCGAACTGCTCTAGTAGTAAAGAATTGCCATATACCAGAGAGGCACATTACTACACCAGCGAGTATATATATAACTTTACCACGAGGTGAAGTTACAGATGATAAAATTATAAATAAGATTCCTGCTAGTAACGAGGCAAGGTCTACCAGATAATAAACTATTGACTGTTTACTTGGTTTATAGATATGCTGTGAGTTGCTATGCTCAGACATATGATTCCCCCTCTCATACTGGAAACTTAAAATCTATACCTTAATCGCACGGTTCGGAAATTCTTAGAGCCGCATTTGCAGACATTATCAATCATGGCACAACTAGAGCAATAAACTCTTCCGCAACGTAAGCATTCATCTCCAGGACCCTCAAATCCTGCACGCATTTCATTAACATCAAAGAGTGTTCCAGGCATATTCATCCGTTCTGCAAAAGACGATCCTCTTCCCAGATTGATAAAGGGTCGTCCACAGTTTTCGCATTTGTTTCCGCGAAAAGGAGATCGAAATATACTATGTCGGAAGAACCAACTAAGACCGATGCCTGCCACAATCATTCCAAATATTAATCCTGCTGGTCCAAAAAGAGCAAGTCCTATGAAAGGTGATGCTAGCATCAAAAGATTAAAAACCACTCCTCTGAGTGATGGTGGTGGAACCTTCGGATTAAATTCATCAAATGGGAACCTCATTTCGCCACCCCCTTTCATTAAAGCAAAATATATGTAGGCTATGGAGCTAATGTAGCAACAATGCCTGAACTGATGTCTCCGGCGCCGGTAGTGCTGAATCCTTTTAAAGACTCTGGCCAGTATACAGGGGTGACTACGATGCCCTGAGCACTATCTCTACCATATACATATCCTTTAGTTAGAATTTGCAAGTGAAGTTTTTTTCGCTCTTCCTCTGAACTTGCGAACTGTTGAGCAAAGTCCTCAGCAAACTTATATAATGCAAGAAATCCTTTAGCTGAAAAGCATGGTTCAAAGCCCGGTAACACCCGATCAAATCCTGAACGTATATGCAAAGCGGCAAATACAGCAACTTTGGCAAATAACATTGCCTGACGAAATTCTTCATACTTCGATTCATCAAATCCGGGTTTTAAAACCACAATATCAAGCTCATTGCCGTGTATATATATCCAATCAAGGTTAAGTTTCTCACGGACTTCAGCAGCACGCAGAAATCTTTGTAAAAGAGATTCTTCCCACGGAGATTTAACTGCAACAAATACATCAGTTCCATGCCATGATGTAAAAGCTTGAAGCTCCTCTGCATTCATCCCGGCTGTTCTAACTGCCGCTTTATCCAATACGTTCTTAATTGCATTGTAATATTCCTTAACTTCCTCACGAGTCTTAAACTTTGAGCTAATTTCGTGATATATATTTAAGCCTTTGCATTGTTTAGCCAATTCACTGACTATTTTTTCCTGCTTTGATTGAAATCCGCTTAAAATGAAGCGATAGTAGTTCTTATTGACTACATTTTGCATAGCGTTTTCATCGGCATACTCAAATCTTGCTGATGTGTTATCCCATCTCCATCGGCAGAAAAGGGGAGGGGGTGAATCCCATGAGCCAGGGGATGCTTCCGGTGATTCAAAGAAATCGGGAGAATAGTATGAGGGATCTGCGAATTGGTAGACAATCCTTCCTGTTCCCATTGGTTTTAAATCCTGTCTAACCCCAGGAACCGTTATGAGTGGTGAGTCTGTATTGAATGATATGGGTATACTCATTCGTATGGGATGAGGACAACCAGTATCATCTTCATGACTCCCTGGTTCGCCGAATGGGCTGTTCTTCCAATTCCATTCTTCATCAAACCAGCATCTTCGCAGATGCTTTACTGGGCTAGTACCAAGGCAAGGTGAAGGAACTCCAGATAGTAGTTCGCTGTGATAAGCCCAAAATACATCAACGCCAGATCCTAATCCAGCTAAAGCTTCAGCTATATTTAGTGAAGCACCACCTATACCAGTTTTCGGCTTTATATCTATGTAGAATTTACGCATCCATTCCTTAGCATTGCCCTTAAGTAAAGGCTTATTGTACCCCGTAGGTTTCTCATACGAAATCATGAGTTCAGCAATTGCATCCTCAACTGAAGAAACGTCCTTTCGATCCTCTGGGTTCGCTTTATAGTTTTGGTAGGCGTTATTTATTAGATTATCTCGTTTCTTATTTAAATCAATCTGGCTTTTATCTACGAATTCAGCAGCATGATTTAGTAAAGCATCTAATGTTGACTGATCCCACAATTTGTAAGTGGCATCTACTGCTGATGAAAAAGCGCAGAGAATTTTTCTTTCTGCCAAAACATGGATCCACTTTTGAATATCCAATTGAGGTCGAAGTGCTATATTCCAATCCATTACTATTTTAGCATGGCTCCCAATGTCTGGTTGTTCACGAGCCTCTGCCAATGATTTTGCTAGTTTCTCGATACCTTTTTTATAAGATGGAATTTCGTATTCTATCCAATCTGCAACGTCTTTCCAACCTATTATTTTCAGCTCCTTATGAAAATCCTTGCTGATTTTGTCCAGTGGATCTTTTATGTAGTCTGGCAAAATCTGTATTTTTTCAAGTACACCGGTAGTTCCATCCTCTTTCTCATGAGTTGAAATAGCAGAAATTTTCTTAATGATCTTTAAAAGAGGAGTTAGTCTTGGCATGTTTTCCTCCTTGTTAGTCAGATGGTATTAACATTATCTGCTTGAAAAGATCTTTTTTGCAGAGATAACTTGATCATGAATTTCCCCTTCAGGTAAAATTTGTGTTAAATGATTTAAAATCTTAACAGCATTATCCGGCTCATTTTTTCCTAATGAGACAATCAACCCAATAGCTATCCCTTGTATTGATGGGTCAGGATCATTCATCACAACAGTTTCCAGCACTTCTAAAGCTACAGGACCACCAATAAAGCCAATAGCATCAAGAGCGGCAGCTCGCACACCAACATCTTCATCACGTTCTGTACCTATTACCAATCGTCTGAGGATAGGTATAGCCTCTTGACCACCCATTTCCGCTAATGCAGATGCTACGGTGATTCGGATAGATGGAGAAGTATCTGTTTGAAACATCTCCAGAATAGGTTTGTTGTCAATATCTGATGGGAAACGAGAAGGTGCCGCATGAGATACTGATCCACGAGTTCGTACAGCACCACGAGTTCGGACACCAATGGCATATAGTTCATGAGCTGCCTTTTCGGGATTACGACCGTGCAATAATGCATCTGTCCAAAAACGAACCTTTTCCTCTTCTTCCGGTGTCAATGGTCTTCTGTCATATTCATATTTCATTGTTTCATTCACCTCGTTTGTTAAAATATTCGGAATCTTATTAGTAGATTCACCTTTTTTCTTGGTAGTAGAATTCTACCAAAGCTTCATCTTCAGATAAAGTTTGCTGTATCGTTTCTATATCTCGCACCCGTCCGGTTGTCAGGCTGGCATCCTCAAAATATTTCTTGAATATTCTCCGACATGTCTTTTCTTACTCCTCAACCAATACTATATGGAATGCGGAAAACTCCGGGACATCACTCAGATCGTATATTGCTCTTCCCCTATAATCCAAAGGCTGTATAACCTTTAATTTCAATTCCTCACCAGTTTCTGTTACGAACTTTAGTCTGCTTACTTCATGCACCGAACGATTGAGTGTGATCACTAATCGATTGGCAGAAGTGTATTCAACTTCCGCTCCCTCTAAAGGTCCCGATGCGAGCTTCATAGTGCGCTTTTGAGTTGATGGGGATCTCTTAGCGCTCCTTCTCACAGTTGCGCCTCTAACTCTGATAGGATAATTTCCAATTTCAGTTCCCAATTCAAGTTCTGGAACAAGCTGCCAATTATCTCCAAAGATCAGTGATATCAATGCCTGTGACGCCGATTTCATGATTCTTATAAATTCACCTGCAAGGTCATACGAAAACGGTTTTTTTAGGAAAGCGATTGGATGTGATACCGATTCGGTTGTTGTCTTTATCTCCTGCCATTGGTAACTGAAATCCTGAGAAGGATAATCTTTCTCCGTCAATTCCTCCAATGATCTGACCTCCAGTGGCTTGGGTGCGCGCCATGCAGGAACAAACAAAACTACCTGTTCTCCACGTTCGTAAGCAACTCCAAAAGGGGCCCATTCTCCTTCCATTTGTTCTTTCAGGATGCGATATCTAATCATCTTTCCACACCTCCTTAAAGCCCAGGTGGTTATAAAATTCCCGAACCTTTTCCTCATTGCTAGGATGATGAAATATACGAACCTAAATTACCAATTGCAAATACTGAGATCGATGTAGGAGTATATAGTAAGCCAAATTTGATTGTATCCGGGGATTTCTGTGATATGATTGATTTGGAAAAAAACGTTATAGGGATCGCTTTGGGTGATGGTAAAGGACAAGGATTCAAAGCAGGTAAATTATCTGCGTCTGTTCATGCTTATCTTCATACATACGCAAACTCAAGGTTATCTCCATCTGAAACATTAAGAAAGATTAATAATAATATGCGTCAGTGGTGCGCCCCAAGTAATTATGTAACTTTGATTTATGGGATTTTGGACCTCGATTCGATGGATTTTCATTTCAGCCATGCCGCACATCCATACCTATTGCACTACAAAAATGGTACAGGAGAAATTTCCGGTCCAGAAAAAGACGGCGGTCCATGGATACCTTGGTTCCATGATGTAGAATACCCTGACGAGTATATAAAATTGAATCCTGGAGATCTTGTGATTGCATGGACCGATGGTATTACCGAAGTTCTGGATCAGCATGATAAAGCTTTTGGATCCAAAGGTGTTCAATTGGCTGTGAAGAAATACATAGATGAATCAGTAGATGCTCTTGCTGAGCAAATCTACCAAAGTGCGGCAGGATTTTTGGGTGCTTCTTTACTCCAAGATGATGCTACTGTGATTGTGTTGAGAAGGAGGGCAACGTAATGGACAGATGTGTGGATATTGCACAATTGATTGCTTTTGAGGATGGAAGATTAACTGCTAAGGAGAGAGAATGCGTCCTATCTCATTTGTCTATCTGTGAGAAATGCTATGAGCAATTGGTGAGAATACATAAAATCTACAATACCATTACTTATTACTTCAAAAGCCTTCCGGAAACTGAAAATTGCCAAAAAGCAACTGTCTGGAAGGATTATCTCAACGGTCTCTTGACAGATTCACAGCATGAAAAACTAGCATCTCATCTGGTTGAATGCGATCATTGCTTCGACATAGTTTCCTCTATTCTTGGGAGCCAGATACATCACTGGAATCTGGAAAGGCTTATGAAAGATATCAGTTCAGAATTTGAAAAGGTGCGCTATGGCGCTGAGGAAATGCTAAGGCAAATTGGGAACTGGATTGAAAATTTGTTACCGGTTCTACCTGACTATGCGACGGCAAGAGTAAGAACAAGGGGTTATGCTAAAAGTTCTGGAAATGCTTCAAGCATTACTAAGGAAAACAAAGCTGTCCTGAAGGTTAAACCTTTTAATGAATTAGGAGTATCTGTTAAGAAACCTATAGTATTTGATTTGATTTCTGGTCCAGAATTAGATGAAAATCAGAATTTCAATATAGAGCTTTCAACTCCAGCTTTAGAATATGAAGGATATCTTTTGTGTGTGTCACTGAAAAAAGATAACCAGTATCTTGACTTAGGTGTAGTTCCCTTAAAACTAGCTGAGAATATTCTTGAAGCAAGGATGTCAATTGACTTAAAGCAAACGAAGATTAACATTGGAGGAAAAAGACAGGCCATGCCCTTGGATTATATTGAACTTTCAATTCATAAGCAAACCAATACCATTTGAAGGAAGGGATCATCTGTGAGTTTGATATACGATGACTCGAGAATAACTCTGGAACAAATGTTGATTCTTAAGATACCACAGGGATTAATAGAGAATTGCTATCTCAGCATTCCAGGTTGGGATTATTTAAATGGCGGAAATGGTCTATGTCGTGATAGCATAAGAGCAATGAAAGATTCTCATGCACCAAGAGATGAAAAGGGCAATCTAAAGCTACCTTACCGAAGTTACAATGAATCATGCTTTGTTTTACCTTACGATGTCCATCTGCGATCTCTCAAACTAAAGTCAGATGATCCATGGCTACTCGTTGGTGCTCGAAACCTTGGTAATAACCTTCGGATCGTTGGCTATAAAAATGACAAAGCAGAAAATCAAAGACTTTTCCAATTGAATGGGGAGAATGCTGATAAGAACGAATCCCTTGAATATAGCTGCCTCTGTATGAAGGATGGAAGGCTTTCAATTGAAAAGGTTAAATTCATCGGAGGTAAGCCAAATCAAGATGGATTAACCTGGGCAGTCAGTGGTCAAGAACTTGTATGGGATGGGAACCCAGTCAAAAGTGACCTAGATATAGAAACAAGAATTGTTCCTTTCACATACGATCTGCGTCATGTATGGCGCACAAAAGGTGTGTCAGAAATTGAGCAAGATCCTGAATGGATGCCAATTATGGCTGATTGTTTTGTAGAGAATCTTGGCAAAACACCAACAGAATTAACTCAGGCTTTGAAGTTGCTCATTGAAGAAAAAGGATTTGATTTTCAACGAGAATGTCACTATCTTCATAATGCGATCGGTATCTCCAGAACGGGAGAGGTTATAATTGTACAGAGACATGGGAAACTTGAGGATGTCGCGCGGACACTTTGTGATGCTGGATCGTATCGTGCAATTGAACTGGACCAAGGCGGTTCATGTAGCGTTATGTTGGGTGGAACAGATGAATTTAAACCTGGACGTATAATCTTTGCAAGTCATTATTTCCGACCAAGAGGCATCGCATTGCTGGTATTTAAACTAAATCAATTAAAAATCACCGAGGATAAAGGTCTTCTAGCAAGCGATTGAAAACCTTGAACCGCAATATGAAAGTAAAGTGGAGTTATAACATGGGAAATACTAATGGAAATTTTGCAGATCGAAAAGGATTTTCTCTATTACATTTGATAACAAGGAAGGAACTGGTATCTATAATAGAGCATTATGCTGCTGTTACAGGTTTGGCTACTGGCGTTGTGAGAATGAAATCGGAATACGAGGTTGTTTCTAATATCAATCCTGATGAGATCCCCAAGCAGTTTCCTAGCCTTGATCTTGAAAAGGAGCGATTAACGCCTGTTGCTGGACATTCTGCTTTCTGTCGTATGATACGAAGTAGCATAAAGGGAGACATTGGTTGTTGCTGGTCTGATCTCAGATGTTGCGGTGAAGCGTTCCAAAAAAGACGACCTGTCCTTTATAGATGCCATGCGGGATTGCTTGATGTTGTTACACCGATTCGGGTTGGAAGTTGGCATGTTGCAAATATTTATGGTGGTCAGATTCTCTCTGATCTAAAAGAAGAAGAACTGCAAGAATATTTTCCTGACTATATAACAAAACTTCATCCTCTAAAGCCTTTACTCCCCTTTGACGTAACAAAGAGGCATTTTGACGAGTTATCCAAAAGGCTTTCTCTTAACGAAATCATAAACTCTCCTTCATTCGTCCAGTTTTGTCTATATATCAATACTCTTCCTAGAAAAAGCATAACTGAGATCCGTATTGCTATAGAACTTTTAAGGGAGATAGTTGAGCTAATTTCTAGACGGGCAACGGAAAAAGTAACCAGATTGGTAATTCAAGGCATCAGTGAGGAAGTGGTTGCTGAATTAGATATGTATCGAGGTTTAGATGTGTTTCTGAAAAATGTAAAAGGGCTTATTGACTTCGATACAACCAGTATCTGGTTTGTTGATCATAATCACCCCGATCGCCTGTTGCTAGGCTCAATGGACTGGCCTTATAGGGATAAATATTCCATAAAAGCTATGGAAGAAGGCATCCCAATTGGAGAAGGAATGGTTGGACTTGTTGCCAATAAGAGGCGAAGCAAAAGGTTAGGTAACCGAAGCCTGATTGACAAAACTAAGGCAGAATACTTCCCAGGATCCAGAAATAATAGAGATCTGCAATCTATATGTGGAGTTCCGATGTTCCTTGGGAGAGATTTCATTGGTGTATGGGAAATAGGGAGCAAACGAGAAAATGCTTTTGATAAAGATGATGAGAATTTGCTAAGAATATTTGCGGCGCAAGCTGCAATATTTGTTAGAGCATCTCGTGACAGAATAAGCCTGGAACAGAGGACCCAACAACTAGAACAGAAAACCAATCAACTCCAATTGCTCCGAGACACAATTGCTGAAACATCAAAGATCACTGACATGAATATATTGTTAAACAAGATGGCAGAAAATGCAGCAAGAATCTTAGACTGTAGAGGAATTACTATATGGCTTTTCGATGAAAACCGTTCACGCATCTACCTTCGTGCTGCAACAGGTCCGCACAAGAATTTCTTGAATCAACATCATTATTATGAACTTGGGGAGGGATTGACTGGTAAAGTAGCCCAAACAGGAGTTCCAATCAGAGAAAAGGAATCGTATAATATACAGGGTTGGGTAGGTAAATATCCTGAAGTTGGTGGAGACCCACCAGGACGTGTGCCGCTCATGATACTTCCTCTGGAATCCAGAGGAGAGAGATTAGGTGTGGTGAAGTTTGCGCGACGTTCGGAAGATAATCCACGCATAGAGAACCACAAAATGAGCAAGTTTTCCGTGAAGTCTGTGCGAATTTCGGAAGAAAACTCCGAAGAATTCACTGAGGAGGATAAAAAAATCGCTGAGAGTTTTTGCTCTCAACTTGCAGTCGTGATCCAGAATACTTGGTTGGTTGATCGTTTGAAGACCCAAATCTCCCATCTTTCTCATACCACTATTTCTCCTCTGTCTGATATTAAAATGTATGCTAATGTATTATCTACAACAAATAACAAAGAAAAAAAGGTTCTTTCACTGAGAACCATTGAAAACGAAATTGAACGGTTGTCAAACGTAATAAGAAATATTGTTAACTATGCAAAAAGCGAAAGCCAAACTCTTAAACTTAGTCTGAAAACTTGCAATATAAACGAATTACTTCAAGAAACCATTACACTTTTTGAGTTAGAGGCAGCGGCCAAGAATATAAGCATCGAATTCGATAAACCATTGGATATTATTGAGATTGAGATCGATCATGATCTAATGAAAGATGTTTTTATAAATCTGGTTAAAAATGCAATTCAGGCTATAACAGATGAAACGCCCGATGATAGAAGAAAAGTACAACTTAGACTTGAAAACAAACCAGACAACATTGAACTTTATTTTAAGGATCTTGGGTGTGGTATTCCCCCCACTATGTTTGAAATGCTATTTCAGCCATACCGAATTAGTACAACAGGGGGGACAGGTATTGGGCTTGCTATAAGTAAACGTATTGTTGAGGCTCATAATGGAAAACTAAAATTAGTAACGACTTCCCCAGACAACGGCACTGAGTTTTGTATAACACTGCCTAAGAATATTGAATAGGAGAACCAAAATGGCTAGAATACTTATTGTGGACGACGAATATTCAACAAGAACGGCCCTTAGGTTTTTACTTGAGGAAGCAGGATTCCAGGCTGATGAAGCAAGTTCGGCAAATGCTGCTATTCAGAAGCTTGGAGTAGATGCCTATGATTTAGCTACCATAGACTTACGCATGCCAGACACAAACGGCGTTATGGATCTGGATTCAGGCATAAAGCTTTGCAAACATATTAAAGAGAATTATCCCAAATTGCCAGTAATTGTTTTTACTGTGCGTGCTGATGAAGAAGCCATACAAGCATGTAATAATATAATCAATGTAGGTGACAATTATATTACCAAACCTCCTAATATAAAAGAATTCATTAACAAGATAAACAATGCGCTAAAAGTTGAGATGGAAGGATGATTAGAATGTCTGTCTTTACCGAAAAAGAAAAAGAGTTATCGAGACAATTGACAAAATATTGGGATTTACTAAATAGCTTATTTAAATTCTCCGAATCCATCGGAAAAGCCACATCATCAGAAGAAATATGGCAAAAAGTTGGTACGTTCTGTCTTGATACCATTGGTGCAGCAGGAGTTATGATAATTCAGGCATCTAATCATAAAATCATTTATAACCGCTCAGTTGCTGATGAGCAAATTAATATCCCGTTGTTAGAAGGTTCTAGCGTAGAGAAAGTTCTGAAGTTAGGAGGAATCCTTTTACGTACTCAGATCAATAAAGAGGAACTTGATCAATGGGGACTTGGGGATATCACTGTCAGTGCATTTCTTGCAGTGCCTATAAAGGCAGGAAATGAAATTTGGGGGGCAATAGCCTTATGGCACTGTGATCCGGGTAGGATATTTACTAATGAGGAAAATGAGCTTCTTCAGCAATGTGTATCACAGATTAGCATAATGCTAATGAGTAAAAGTTTGGCTGAAGCCGAAAGGCGTACGGCTGACTGGCGTAGAATATCTGGAGAGATAGCTCACCTTGTAAAGGACCCGATCACACTTATAGCGATATGGCTTGAGGATCTGAGAAAGCAACTAGATCAACGAACAGAAAAGGAATGTGCTAAAATCTTTGATAATATAAACGAGAAATTAACCGAGATGGATGAAGCTATACGACTTTGTTTCCTGTTTAGTGTTGATCCGATCTACAAAAGAAAAGAGCCATTATCAATCTCGATTTTATTAGAGGAAATTCTTCAGGAGTTTCCACTTGTTAAACAACAGCAATTTGAAATCCAATTTGATCAATCTTCTGTAACCTTAAGAGTAGAAGCCAATCCACTTCGATTCAGGTTTGCAATCCGTGAATTACTTACCGCTGTTCTACCTTTAGCAACTTCACAGAAAAAAGCATTTTTGACTTTTACTCTCTCAGAGGACGACAAAAACGCCATCATTTGCATCACTGTATATGGGAAAGGATTAAATATTCCCGAACAGGACAAGAAGAATGTATTCAACTCAGATTTTTTTCTGGAAACCAATCTCCCCGGCTTTCAAATGAGCCTAATGCTCGCAAAACAGATAATAGAAGAACATAACGGCAAGATTGATGAAATCGGGCAAAAGGAAAATGAATTAAAATTCAAGATAGAAATACCTGTCTGGAAGGAAACTTAAAATGAGCCTTTGCCTTATCGTTGAAAAAAACGCAATTATTGCTCAGAGGATTCAGGATAAGATTAAATCCTATTATAGTTCATGTATAGCTTCCACAGTTGAGGAAGCTCATAAGAAACTACATGATGGTTTTCAGATAGATCAGGGGCAACATTATTGGTATGATGCGATTATACTTGATATCAGAATTCCAAAATCAAAGGGCTTGAGTATAACTTCCTCTCTTCCGATATTGGATTTTCTAGAGCATGTTACCAACTACCACAGACTTGAGCAGATCATAGTAACTATCGGATTTCAGGAAGATGAACTTATGGCAGAGATAACTAGAAATGGAGCAACTAATATTATCTGTAAAGGACCAAGGTTTTTCAATGATCTAGAAGAAGCCATAATCAAACACCTGTTTCCGAGCAAAACATCAACCTCAATCTCCGATGACGAAAAAAAGTGTAGATTACATGTCTCGGTTATTAAAACCAGCGATACAACACTGGAATTAAGTTGTTTTCTAGATGATTACTGTGTTGGCCCATACTTTATTGAAGCTGATAAGATTTCAGTAAAAAAAGGAATAACCAATATTATTTATGAAATGGAGAAAATCCCAGAATTATTTTGGGATCCATCTCTAGGCAATTGGAAAGAGCAAATGTCATCCTTAGGCAAAGAATTATGGGCTATATTGTGTGAAAGTCGTTCGTTCGATCGGCTATATAACAGGGCGATGGGAATTACTAAAAATGATAATATTATCATTATCTTTAGTGGTAAACCTGAAATACTTGCATTGCCATTTGAATTGGTACTGCCAGAAGCAGATGAGTACCTTCTACGTAGGCATACTATCATTCGTCAGGTGATTACTAATGAAGCAAGAATGAAACCACTCTATATTTTGGAGTCGTCAAAGAATAAAAGTATCCGATCTTTGCTTGTAGCTGCCAATACAAATAATCAGCATTGTGTAATACATATAGACGGAAAAGATTTATCTTGGGGAAAGGTTCCTTTTGCTCCAATTCCCAAAGTTTCAGATGAAGTTAATATCATTAGCAAAATGTTGTATGAAGATACTCGGTTTGCAAGACCTGATGTATTAGACGGTCAAGTTACAAAGCAAAAGTTATATGACGCGCTCAAGAAAGAACCCGAAATATTTCATTTTGCGGGACACGGGTATCATTGTAAATCAAATGCTGATGAAAGTGCCGTATTTGTTTGGGATGACAATAACCAAATGATACCTGTTTACGTTCATGAAATAAAAGAATGGCTTGAAAAATTTAAGGTTCGTTTTGCTTATTTCGGATGCTGTTATGGCGCTGAAACTACCACGCCACATCAATATGTCGGCTTTAGCTACTTTATGGGGATATTGACAGGTGCAACTTGGGCTAGAGTGCCGACCATTCTGGCATTTCACTGGCCACTTATTGACAATTTCGCTGTTGAATTTGCTGAACAATTTTACACAGCATGGTTACGCTCTGGTAGCTTCGCCTCAGCCATTTATGAGGCAAGAATTATAACTGCAACCAAGTATTTGAATAGTCACTATTCATGGGCGTCATCTATAATGACAGCTCAAGATCATGGATTAAAGCGACCCTTGTCATAGAAGCGAATACTTTAAGAATTTCTATTGCTTTAATGTGTTCCATTTCACAACCAGAAAGTAAGGATCATGCAGTGCGTTATTTAACCGAATAAAAACTGCTAAATCGTCATTAATATGATACCTTTATAACAGGAAAATTTCTGTGACAAAATTTATTCATAAAGCCCTGTTATTGCAATTGAAATTAGAATAACAGAATACGATAAAAAATTATCAAAAGCAAGTGGAATTTTTATAAAAAAACTATGGCTGAGTAACAGGATTTGCCTCTTGAGGTCGTTTAGATGTAGGTCGAGTCAGGATAATATTATCTCCATCTGTTACCAAAAGACGCCAACCAGCTTTTGTTAGGAACCAAAACCTATCTTTATTGTCTTTCATTAGGCGAATACATGAATCCGCCAAAAAACATTTAGCTATTGGATCAAAATCATTCTGCAAAAATTCATCTCCCTGCATTGTTTTTTGCCAGCGTATACCGTAAGATGCTACTATATTAGGACATGGGGATTGAACTTTATTCCATGAATTTGTATCTAAGTTTATATGGTAAATTGAGCCGTCAGATGAACATATATAAACTTTATTGGCAAGTTTTTCCATTACAGCTGATATCCCTTGCCGTAATGGCGTTAAATTCGCTAATTGTGATTTTTGTTTTGGTTCATATTCAGCTATTCCAAGTGGAGTTGAAATCAATAACGCATTTTTATTACTAACCATACACATTTCGTATTGCGATCCTTCATTTTCTGGAAAGTAGCAGGACATAAATTCCTCATTCTTATTTTTATGCCACAGACTAAATCCCTTGCTATCAGAACCTTGAATTTGCCATGTTTTTGTCTTATCTGTTCGAGGATATTCCAAAACGGAGAATGGTAATCTATGCTGTCCATCAGTCCGTCGACGTTTTGGAATTATCTTATCTCCTTTGCATTTGAAAAGCCAAACACCATCATTTGTGCGAACTTCAAGGTAATGTCCTTTAATCGCAAAATCTAAAACCTGTTCTTTAAAGGTTTTATGAAGAAGTGGTTGATAAGGAGCAATTGTAATATAAAAAATAAGTTGACAAGCCAAATTCCAATCTGACTTGGTTGGCATTGGTGAGGTAATAATGGTTTCAAACACTTTCTTCCATTGTTTGCCGGAAACTTCACTAACCCAAGTAGTATCTTTAACGCCTAATTCTGTGAAAGCAAAGATATATTTTTCGCTAAAATCAAGTTGACTGACATATTCATTATCCACATTCGATTCTAGTTTAGTTCCAACATAAATCTTATCAGGATGTCTTCATCAGGATGTCTCCATAAGGCAGATTCTCCAGTATCTTTTGCCTGAGAATACCTGTTACTTTCCAGAGAGTAAGTCTTCAATATCGAGTTTGTCAATACCAGCTTGCATGAATTGCTGTAATAGTTTATCATTAGTTGTCATGGAGATGCTCCTTTCTTATTTATATTGTTGATATATTTTCTTAGAAAGGATAGCATCTCCTTTGTTAAAAATCAAAAAGAATTATTACAAGTCGTTATTTTAGAGATTCATTGTCGTATGGTATAATCTCGGTGCATGTTTTAATATATTGGCAAAATTTAATGATATACGGTAGCTTTTCAAAATTGGACACTAAATTCGGAGATATAGATAATGCGCATTAAGATAACTTTCGATGCTGGAACAGAGGTAATTCTACCTGTTAACTACAATTATTTGCTTGCGAGTGTCATATATAAGTTTTTAGACTTATCTAATCCTGAATATGCTTATTTTCTGCATGAAGACGGGTATAGTTTAGGAGATAAAAAATTCAAGCTATTCACATTTTCACAGTTGATGGCGCAGAAGCGTGAAATCAGGGATAATTACATCCACTTTAGATCATCATTGACATGGTTTGTTTCTTCACCACAAGAAGAGTTCTTGGGCAGTTTTGCCGCATCGCTATTGGATCAAAGGGTAATTCACATAAATGATATTTCGCTTCAGGTGAAGGACGTAGATATACCAAGAACGCCACGTTTTCAAGAATGCATGCATTTTCGGTGCTTATCACCTATTACCATGTCAACAAAGCGGGAGTATAAAGGTCAAGTAGCTATGCACTATCTCTTGCCAGACGAAACCGAATTTTCGGAGTTGGTACGACAAAACCTTATAAGGAAGTATGAGATAGTCTATGGTCGAAAACCGAGAGATGATTCTTTTGTTATGGAATTTGTTGCGGACTATATCTCTAAGCGAGGACGTATCACTCGTCTAGTTCGATATAAGGACATAGATATACGAGGGGTACTATGCCCATTTCGTGCTTTTGGCAGTCCAGAATTAATGTTTATTGGCTATGAGTGCGGTTTCGGCGATAAAAACAGTGCTGGTTTTGGTATGGTGGAAATTTTTTAAAAAATGGAGTGACATACGTATGTCACTCCTAGCGTGTATAATAAATATTATTTAACTAACTGCATAAGAAAGGAGGGTGCTATGGCAATATATGAAGCATTGATGGGGAATCCATTTGTTGATTCTGGTGTCAGTGCTATTTGTGAATATTGTGAAAAGGAAGCAGATCAAATAACACAGGCGGATCTGGATAAGATGATAGATAATCTTGCTCCACTGATGTGCACTCCTGCATGGAGCAAGAACCTTTTCTCGATATTTCCTAATAGTGCAGTGACGAACCCAGCAAATAAGCGCAAAGATATTGCAGAACTTTTAAAATCAAACTGGAAACGTCACTTGAGTGCTATTGAGGAACTTAGCCAAACTGGTGATTGTGCTGGATGCGGTAGACGATCAGCAAACCTTCATCTCACAAAAACGGATTTGCCACTAACAGGTTCAGGTGAGTTACGAAATTTCTTTCCGTTATTTGGCGCTGGCGCTGGTTATTGTTCTGCTTGTGCATTAGCGATCCAATTTGCTCCATTGGCATTTGCCACAAGTGCTGGTAGGTTTATCATGGTACATTCCAATTGCTGGAAATGGCAACGCGTCTGGACACGAAGGTGTATGGAATACGTTAATAAACAGATAAATCTCAAGGATTACACGGGTTGCTATAATCCTGGGTCTACAAATGGGCGCAATAGCTTCTTTATGATGACTGATGAACTAATGTCCCGCTATGAAGCGAGATGGTCGAATGAGAATGCGACTATGCAAATATACTACTTCACGAATTACAATCAGGGTCCTGAGTTGAACATCTATTTATTGCCAGCAGAAGTTTTTCGTTTTCTAGCTTATGTTCACGAAAGGCATTTTCAATCTGCATGGAAAGAGATTGTCCGAAGCGGATATTTGAAAGTAAATTGGGATAAAGTTCAATCCGAGGATGAATACAAAAATAAGACAAACTTAGTCTACGAAAAATTACTCAAAGGAAAGTCCATACTTGGTTTCTTTTTGAATCATAAAGAACGTCAGGTCAGGGGTGATTGGGAACTGGTTACACTTTACCTTAAGGAGGTGCATAAAATGAGCGAATCAAGGCTTGAAACAATCAAGCGTATTGGTGATGGCATCGCAGATTGCATTAAACAGTCAGGCAATGCCAAACGACTTGGGCAACTGGAAAGGGCAGTGCGATATCCAGAATTAAGGAATGTGCTTCTGCGCATCATAAGAGATCGCATAGCTCAAGGGCAAGAGAATCCTCTCTTTACACTAGATGAATACATGGAGTATTTGTTTCCGGAATCGGCAGATGAATTTACTAATTGGAAAGAGACTAGAGATCTTCTGTTATTTCGGATATATGAAACTCTACACAGTTGGTTGAAAGATCAGGAACTGCCGGAAGTTATTGAAGAACCTGAAGAAAAAACGGAGGGGTGAAATGTCAAAGAATCTTATTGGACTTGTAGTTTTAGATGCACCATATTCAGCATTGAATAACGCTGGAACACAATTAGGTGAAGCTACTGAAAACAAAGTCGTTGTCAAATCTCTGCGCAAGGGAAACCAGATTTATCCATACATTTCTGGTCAGGCATGGCGCAATTGGTGGCGTACAACACTAGGAAACGAATTTGATTGGAAACTATCCCCTCTTGAAAGGGAAGCAAAGATAGCATTCACAGCGGCATCTCCTGCGGAGTATGATGATGACGACGTTTTCGGATATATGAAGGCTCCCAAAGGCAAAAGCAAGGAGACTGTTACACGCTTGTCACCGTTGAAATGCTCTCCTTTGATCTCAGCATTTCCGCAAAAACCCGTTGATGATTTTGGAGTGATGGCAAGGCACGAAGGTGACCCTGTGCCTTATGAACATCAGTTCTATTCATGTATATTCAAAGGGATATTTTCTCTTGATCTTGGTGCCGTTGGTAAGCTCTGGGCAATAAACAAAACTGGTTATCTAAACGTCATCGAAAGCTATATCCCTATTATCAAGCAAGCAGGTGGAGTTTGTTGTAAAACACGCCATACCGATGAGCAAATGCAATTAATTGGTGATAATGATGATGAAACTTGCTGGATATTGCCTCATGAAGTTCGTTTGCGCCGAGCAAAACAAGTATTAGAAGCGTTACCAATTATAAGCGGTGGCGCAAAACTTACCTCACATCTCACAGATGTAACTCCCAAACTAATAGTAATGACTGTCCTAGACGGAGGCAATCATCCATTCATGAACTTGATGGTAGAACGTAAAGACAGCGCAGAATTCAGCATCCCGGCACTCAAACAGGTGATGCAAGATTATGAAGATCGTATACTGGAAAAGATTTATATCGGTCGGAGAGAAGGCTTTATGGATGAGCTAGATGAATCGCTTCGGGAGCTTACGAATGATGATAAAGTAGTCTATGGATCACCTAATCAGGTGGTAAAGCAACTCTCGGAAAGGCTCTCTGCACACATAGGAGAATAGCCATGCAGGTACTTCGTGTTCACATTAGAGGCTGGACTGCATCATTCCGCAATCCGCTATTTATAAGCGGATTCCAGCCCACGCTTCCAGTGCCGCCTTTATCAACACTTTATGGTCTATTATCTGCCGCAAAGGGAGATTGGGTTCTGCCATCGGATACCTCGGTAGGCTTTGTATTCACAAGTGCGGGTAAAGCTAGAGACCTTGAGACAACATACGAGTTCGACGAATCAAGATTAAAGGCAAAATCTAATGTTTGTCTTAGGGAGTTCCTGATTGACCCAGAATTATATCTCTATACATCAGCACTCTGGCTTAAACCTTACTTAGAACGTCCGCATTACCCACTTCTTTTGGGTCGTTCAACAGAGTTGGTAACTGTAATATCAACCAAAGAGATTGAATTAATACAAACACCAACTACCACCTATAAGAATACATTGTTGCCATTTCCAATGGATCAAATATATGGACCCATTCAATCACTGCCTACTTATTTCACTCAGGAAAGACCTCGAAAACCCCAGGGCATAAAACCATTCTATCTGATCACAGATGGTATCAGCTATTCAGGTATGTCATGGTGTGATCAAGAAAAAAATTGGGGTATCTATCTGCATAGCAATAATTAAACTTCGAGAGACAGAGAACTCCTGTCTCCACTTTTAGGAGCCATAATTAAATAACTTACCTGATAGGAAACACACCCCCGGACCCCTCTCAAGAGGGGAGTTTAGGTCAATTCCCCCTTTGAAAAAGGGGGATAAAGGGGGATTTAAAAATGTTATTTTTGTAGTGCATTAATATCTTAAAATAGGGAAGTTATTTAATCACGGATCCTTAATATAAGGGGTGGATTATGTCCAGATTACTTGCCAAAAGTCAACCTTGTGAAACACTGATTGAGCATACAGAAAATTGCCTTTCAGTTTTGAAAAGCATGAAAGAAACAATGCCGTTTCTCTCAGATATTTCGGGAGAACAAGACTTCTTTACTCACTTATTTTATGCAGTTGCATTGCATGATATCGGCAAAGGTGCTAGTGGATTCCAGCTTCAGATTTGCGAAAGGTGCAGATGGAATTATCGCCATGAAATACTGTCCGCTGGATTTGCTGTTGGCTTAAATTTGCCAGAAGATGCACAGAAAGCAATTGGGCTTGCTATAATGACCCATCACAAAGACGTTAAAGAATTAGAAAAACAATATCCCTCATTTCCTCCACGAGACCCCGGCTATAAGGTATGGCAGGAAAAAATGTCTGAGCTTGAACCGAATTGGGGTGAAATCTTGCAAATCCAGTGTCAAATAAGTCAGTGGTTTCCAGATGAAAACTGCCACTTTATTCCTGTAGACTCCATAGAGCAATTAGTAAACGCATATCAGCTTTTCCTGTTACCATATTTATTTGCTGTTGAAGATCGTGAATATACACCCTTGCATAAGAAATATGGAATGTTATTGCGTGGATGCCTGATCGCCTGTGATCATCTCGCTTCAGCAGGAAAGAATCAGATTATGCAGGCATTAGAGGAAATGGAAAAACAACTTCGTTCCGAAATTGAGCATAAGGGTCGGATTTTTCAAGGATGGCAACCATTCCAAGAAACTTGTGCCAAAATCTATGGAAATTTAATGCTCTCTGCGCCGACAGGCTCCGGTAAAACAGAATCCGCACTACTCTGGACGCATGCAAATGAGAACGAATCAAGAGGACGGAGAATATTTTATGTTCTTCCATACATTGCAAGCATTAACGCCATGTATAAAAGGCTTCTATCGCTAGTCTCCGAAGATAGATTGAGTCTACTTCACGGAAAAGCAAGCTATTTCCTCTATCGCTATTTGGTAGATCAGGATGAGATGAAAGATCAAGATGAAGCTATAGAAAAAGTGAGTAAGCGTCAGAATTTGGCTCGCAAAATTTGCCATCCATATAAAATTTTGACACCTTTTCAATTGCTAAAAGCATTCTTTGGCATTCGTGGCTTTGAGATGCAATTCGCCGAAATGGCTGGAGGATTGTTTATCCTTGATGAAATACACGCTTATGACCCTCACACAACAGCTTTGATACTTACGATGGTTGAAAAATTATGTAAGGATTATTCTGGACGCTTTTGTATTATGACTGCCACAATGCCAAGCTTCTTAAAACGAATGTTTACAGAAATATTAAATGAAGTAACAGAAGTAGAAATGCCATCAGATCAGCGTGACGAATACACACGCCATAAATTGAATTTGTTAAATGGAGGAATTCAGGATGCTTTACCAGACATAAGATTGAGGTTGGAAAAGGGTAAAAAAGTAATGATCGTATGCAATACTGTTCGTCAGGCGCAGGTTGTCTTTGAACAACTAAAGAACATAGAACCGAATGCTGGATTACTACATAGCCGTTTCATATTGGGCGATCGAGAACGCATCGAATCAAGACTTTCTGAATATAATTTACTCGTTGGAACACAGGCTGTAGAAGTATCATTAGATATGGATTTTGACGTATTATACTCAGAACCAGCACCAATAGACGCCATGATACAGCGTTTTGGACGAGTAAACCGCAATCGCCGATTTCCAATAGCCGATGTATTCATCTGCCGTGAAGGAAGTGAACATGACAAGTATATATACCCATCTGATCGTGTATTAGGCACACTTGATGCTTTTAGGGACATTGACGTATTGTATGAGTCAAAAATCCAGTCACTGATTGATAAAGTCTATGGAGATGGATATAACGATAAAGAGCAACAGGAATTTGATAAAATTAGGCATGAATTCTCGAAATTACAGATAGTTCCTTTTGTAGAAGATGATTCGGGTCGTGATGAATTTGAAGGATTATTCAAAAGCATTGAGGTTGTACCATCAATATATGAAGACCTATTCATGCAGCACCTTGAGGCAAAGGAATTTTATGAAGCAATGGCATACATAACATCAATATCAGAAAGGCAATTCGGCAGGCTATTTAAAGAAGGTCAGTTGTATAAACAAGAACGGCAGTGGTTTATACGAGTTGGTTACGATCCTGAACGAGGTTTACTATTGGACGAGTTGGGAGGAAACATATTATAAGGAGAAACCAATGGAAACATCCACCCTAACGCAAGCACGAATCACCGGCACACAGATCAACTACCTTTTCATCTGTACTCGAAAACTCTGGCTATTCAGTCATCACATTGAAATGGAACATACTTCCGATTACGTAGCGATGGGTGAACTACTCCACGAGGAAAGCTATGCCCGTGAGAAAAAGAATATTCAGATTGACGACATGATCCATATTGACTTCATTGATAAAGACGGGATTCTGCATGATGTGAAGTCAAGCCAGAGTATGGAATTAGCCCACGAAATGCAGCTTCTATACTATCTCTATATACTCAAACAGAAAGGCTTGCCAAACCGTATCGGTGTTATCAACTATCCCAAGCAACGCCGAAAAACTGAGATTGAATTAACCCCTGAAAGAGAACAGGAAGTCGAATCCGCCATGAAAAAGGTGATAGAAATAACATCGCTACCTGTCCCGCCATACGTTGAATTCAGCAGGCTTTGTAAAAGCTGTAGCTATATGGAACTATGTTGGAGCTGAGGGAAAGGATGAAGGATGAAGGATGAGGGATGAAGGATGACGGAGGAAATATGGAAAAGAAGGATATTAAAGTTAGGACAAAGGATTTTGCATTACAGATTATTCACTTGCATCCAGCGTTGCCCAAAACAACAGAAGCCCAAGTATTGGGAAATCAATTGCTTAGATCAGGAACATCAGTTGGCGCCCATTATCATGAGGCACAAAGAGCTAAATCTGATGCTGATTTCATTAATAAAATCGAGGGAGCGTTACAAGAATTAAATGAAACGGTATATTGGCTAGAGTTGCTAGGTGATTCCAGAATTGTTGCTATGGAAAAGCTGAATCCCCTTATAAAAGAATCTGATGAATTGTTGGCTATCTTTGTAAGCATAGTCAAAGTGGTAAAGGAAAGGAGGATAGGAAAAGGATGAAGGATGAGGGATGAAGGCTGAAAAACAACTATTTGTCTTGCTTTTTCATCCTTCATCCTTCCGCCTTCATCCTTTAAGAAGAGATGGCAAGAAATTATTATATCAGCCAGTCGGGCAGATTGCGTAGAAAGGATAATACCTTATATTTTGAAAAAACCGAAACATCGGAAGATACCGAAACCAGTGAATCTAAACTGGACGTAGACAGCGAAGAAGGAATTGGGGTCTCGGGGGCGTCTGCCCCTGAGACTGTCAAACGAACTCCTATTCCAATAGAGGACATTGATTCACTCTATCTATTCGGCGAGATCGATCTAAACACCAGATTGCTCAATTTTCTGGCGCAAAAACAGATACCTGTCCATATATTCAATTATTATGGCTATTATTCTGGCACTTACTACCCAAGAGAGTACCTAATTTCTGGATTCCTCGTAGTAAATCAGGTTCAACATTATGAGCGAAACACAAAACGAATACTGATTGCAAGGGAGTTTGTATCAGCCGCCGCAGATAATATGCTCAAAAACCTGCAATATTACACAAACAGGGAGAAAGACTGCTCACAGCAAATATCAGCCATCAAGTCTATTGCTGAAAATATACCAAAAGCCAATAATATTAGTGAACTGATGGGTATGGAAGGCAATATCAGAGAAACGTATTACGGGGCATTGAATACGATCCTGGAACTGGAAACTCCCTTTGAAGGACGAACACGAAAACCGCCATCAAATCCCATCAATGCGCTTATATCCTTTGGCAATTCCATGATGTATACAACGTGCTTGAAGGAAATATATCGCACCCAATTGGACCCGGCAATAAGCTTCTTGCACGAACCCGGAGAAAGGCGATTTTCGTTGAGCCTTGATCTTGCTGAGATATTCAAACCCATAATTATTGATCGACTGATCTTCCGTCTGTTTAATCGTCAGCAATTGCAGGAATCGAAGCATTTTGACACCGGGATGGAAGGATGCTATCTAAACGAAGAAGGGCGCAAGATATTCATAAAGGAGTTTAATGATCAGCTAGAAACAACTATTGATCATCGCAATTTGAAGCGCAAGGTTTCATATCAGCACCTTATACGGCTTGAGTGCTATAAACTGATCAAGCATCTAACAGAGATGGAACCTTATCAGGCTTTTCGTATATGGTGGTAATAAAATAAATCAACATTCCCCCTTTAGCTAACTAATCTTTACCCACAAATTTGTGGATATTGAGGAATCAAGTCTTTTCCCCCTTTAGCTAAAGGGGGATAAAGGGGGATTTTATAACGCTCATTGCAATATGGTGGTTATTTTTGGCGATCACCTTTATACGAGGGAACTTATATGTATGTAATTATGGTTTATGATGTTGAGCAAGATAGAGTGGCAAAGGTCTGTAAGTATCTTCGCCAATCGCTGAATTGGGTTCAGAACTCGGTTTTTGAGGGGGAATTAACTAAGGCACAGTTGGCGAAAGTCAAAAGCGGATTGTCGAATATTATTAACGAGGAAAAGGATGCTGTGATTATTTACACAGCGCGTGATGTCAAATGGATGGACAGAGAAACTATGGGTATAGACAAAAATCCCGCAACGAACATTCTGTGAAAAGGATGAAATATGATGGATGAGGGATGAAAAATAAGGATTTATCTTGCTTCTTTCATCCTTCCGCCTTCATCCTTCATCCTTTCCCTTGTCGTCAACCCCCTTCAAATGTCAGTAAATTCCAGCGATTTGTCAAGCAAATTGACACCGAAATATCTGCGAACCTAGTCACTGTATATGATCGTCAACCCTCTAGGACTTTTGCATAACCGGAGGTTGACGATCAAAACCTTTGTTTTTCATTTTTTTCTTGCAATATTTATGCGGATTTTGTATACTATAAGGGCAGGCTTTTAATCGAACCATTGTGGAATTGAAACTTTTGAGCTAAAATTAATGTCGTCAATTTTTTTCTTTCTTTTAATCGAACCATTGTGGAATTGAAACACAGGAACAACAACAACAGACAGACCACCAAGAAGCCTTTTAATCGAACCATTGTGGAATTGAAACAGCGAACAGCAGACCACGAACCAACAGAGGCACGAAACTTTTAATCGAACCATTGTGGAATTGAAACGCCTGTCCCTGTCTGGCTTCTGGGCTGGGTCTGGTCGCTTTTAATCGAACCATTGTGGAATTGAAACAGAACCTGTCAATCATTTCAACAATATAGCTTCCTTCTTTTAATCGAACCATTGTGGAATTGAAACTTTTCTGTCGTTTTTTCTTCTGTTTTTTTTCCTTGCTCTTTTAATCGAACCATTGTGGAATTGAAACATGGAAAATACACTGAGTTCAGAAAAGCATACTTTGCTTTTAATCGAACCATTGTGGAATTGAAACGACGCAACCACGGCGGAAACAAGAGCACGAGAGCGAACTTTTAATCGAACCATTGTGGAATTGAAACAAGCACACACAGCAAACACCCCCAAAACGGCAAAAGCTTTTAATCGAACCATTGTGGAATTGAAACGCTGTAACATGGGTGGAACATGCGATTGGTGTTGTACTTTTAATCGAACCATTGTGGAATTGAAACGCTTGTTGCTTATTCTGCTTTCTTTAGAAAGTCTATCTTTTAATCGAACCATTGTGGAATTGAAACTTTTCTGTCGTTTTTTCTTCTGTTTTTTTTCCTTGCTCTTTTAATCGAACCATTGTGGAATTGAAACAAGATATATTACCGGGGGATAGAGTGGTCGTTGGTACCTTTTAATCGAACCATTGTGGAATTGAAACGTTTCCTTGTTTGCCGTGGGCGGTCCGTCCGTCCCCTTTTAATCGAACCATTGTGGAATTGAAACGTTGTTGTTGTTCCTGTTGGTTGCTCTGTGTCCTGTCTTTTAATCGAACCATTGTGGAATTGAAACTGTTTTTTCGAGAAGATGTTGTATAAATGTCACTTGTGCTTTTAATCGAACCATTGTGGAATTGAAACTCTGTAATATTTCTACGGTACGCCTATAAACCTCTCGCTTTTAATCGAACCATTGTGGAATTGAAACTGTCCTGGTTGCCTCTGCCTGCGTCTGTCGGTTTCGCTTTTAATCGAACCATTGTGGAATTGAAACTTCGATGAAGCTGATCCAGACTTTCTTTTACAACACCGCTTTTAATCGAACCATTGTGGAATTGAAACTCTTCTGTGCAAACTTATCAATCTTGGTTGAATCTGCTTTTAATCGAACCATTGTGGAATTGAAACTTTCCTGTGCCTAATACAGCACGGCTTCGGGGTATCCTTTTAATCGAACCATTGTGGAATTGAAACATCAAGCTTCTTGTCAATATTAGCGTGTCTTTCATCACTTTTAATCGAACCATTGTGGAATTGAAACTTGCCATACCGATTATTTTGAATTTGTTGATCTTGTACTTTTAATCGAACCATTGTGGAATTGAAACTTCTTGTCCGCTGTTGCTCGTCTTGTGTCCCTGGTGCTTTTAATCGAACCATTGTGGAATTGAAACACGGCAAAAGCCAAAAAAGAAAACAAGGACGACACTACTTTTAATCGAACCATTGTGGAATTGAAACTTTACAGTCCATAGCTTTGTCTGTAAGCATAACCACTGCTTTTAATCGAACCATTGTGGAATTGAAACACAGAGCAACCGACAGCAACGCCACCAGAAGCAGACCCTTTTAATCGAACCATTGTGGAATTGAAACGCTTGAACTTCCAAGTGTTCCATCAAATCATCTTCAGCTTTTAATCGAACCATTGTGGAATTGAAACCAAAAGCGAGAAAAAAGAACACAAGAGAAGCACTAACTTTTAATCGAACCATTGTGGAATTGAAACACAGGAACAACCACGACACCAAGACCAGCCAAGAGCGCTTTTAATCGAACCATTGTGGAATTGAAACCCAGAACGACGAGGGCAAGCAAGCAGGAAGCGGAACCTTTTAATCGAACCATTGTGGAATTGAAACCCATTTTCCGTTCTCTTTCTTATATATTGTCTTACCACTTTTAATCGAACCATTGTGGAATTGAAACCCAGAAAACACGAGAGCAAAGAGGGGCAAGCAAGGACTTTTAATCGAACCATTGTGGAATTGAAACTTTATTTTCTGATACATCGTGACACCTTGACCTGATACTTTTAATCGAACCATTGTGGAATTGAAACTGAAGATGCAGGGGCGATTAGCGCCTGGAATCTTTCCCTTTTAATCGAACCATTGTGGAATTGAAACATAGAACATGTCTATGTAATAAATTACACAGGAATTCTTTTAATCGAACCATTGTGGAATTGAAACTATTTTGAACTTTTTTCCAGTAGAAAGTATAATATTCTTTTAATCGAACCATTGTGGAATTGAAACTTAGCGATAGCTTCCAATGCCCTGCGAGATTGCACTTCTTTTAATCGAACCATTGTGGAATTGAAACTTGGAAATATTTATTCTATCAAACTTCACACCATTCTCTTTTAATCGAACCATTGTGGAATTGAAACACCTCCATTATCAACTATCATCCATCTGTGTGTTTCCTTTTAATCGAACCATTGTGGAATTGAAACGCTTGTCTAAAAGTTTCATCGGTGTATTCGTCAGGATCTTTTAATCGAACCATTGTGGAATTGAAACCTAGTTCTGCTGTGCAATATCTCGGATCTCCATTTAGCTTTTAATCGAACCATTGTGGAATTGAAACAACATTCTGGCAACCCTTCTCTCAAAGTCTTTCCAACTTTTAATCGAACCATTGTGGAATTGAAACTTAATTTTATATTGTCTTTATCAGACCACACCCATGCTTTTAATCGAACCATTGTGGAATTGAAACTCAACTTTGCCCTTCTTTTTTCTGGTATAAGTATTGCTTTTAATCGAACCATTGTGGAATTGAAACGTTCTTTTCGTTCTCTGGTGTCTTCCGTGTTGGCGTGCTTTTAATCGAACCATTGTGGAATTGAAACCCAATCTCCCATTGAAAATCAAAAGATTCCCCAGCTACTTTTAATCGAACCATTGTGGAATTGAAACAGAGCAGAAAGACAACTAGACACCCAAGCCACCACGCTTTTAATCGAACCATTGTGGAATTGAAACTTGCGTCGGCGTCTGTCCCTTCGCTCTCGTGCTTTGCTTTTAATCGAACCATTGTGGAATTGAAACTGTCTGACAGCATTTTCATTAGCACGGATTCTATCTCCTTTTAATCGAACCATTGTGGAATTGAAACGAATCAAAAGAGTATAACCTTTTGACTTGAATACCTTCTTTTAATCGAACCATTGTGGAATTGAAACTTAGTTATGACTATATATTCTTTTGGTATATCTTCTGCTTTTAATCGAACCATTGTGGAATTGAAACATGCCCCTGAACCTTCCAATAGCTTTCTAATCATAGCTTTTAATCGAACCATTGTGGAATTGAAACGATTCTCACAGGCACTACTGGAGCCATACAGCTCCACTTTTAATCGAACCATTGTGGAATTGAAACAAGACAGTTGTTATTATTGGAGTCAATGGAGCAGAACTTTTAATCGAACCATTGTGGAATTGAAACTCAGTTGACATTGTGGCATACTTATGGATATACTGTCTTTTAATCGAACCATTGTGGAATTGAAACTTGAAACGGTTGTAGATAAGGCATTACGTGTAGATACTTTTAATCGAACCATTGTGGAATTGAAACTATCTTTGGCATTGTCTAAATCGTATGGAGTTGCGACTTTTAATCGAACCATTGTGGAATTGAAACATTTGAAAGGTTGTTGTTTTCTTTGCTTTCTGTCCGCCTTTTAATCGAACCATTGTGGAATTGAAACTTACAAGTTGTCTTCTGAGTTCTGATACTCCATATTTGCTTTTAATCGAACCATTGTGGAATTGAAACTGAATTGGAAGACTTAATCACCAGTGGTCCAATGTTTCTTTTAATCGAACCATTGTGGAATTGAAACATGCTGCTACTCCAGAATTAAAGATTGACTTGGGGCTTTTAATCGAACCATTGTGGAATTGAAACTTATAAAGAATTGTATAGACAAGGCAGAGGTGTCCCTCTTTTAATCGAACCATTGTGGAATTGAAACATGGTTCAAAACATAACTGGTCGCTCAAGACGGTGACTTTTAATCGAACCATTGTGGAATTGAAACTTTTTCTTACCACCTTTTGGATTATGTTTCTTTGTCCTTTTAATCGAACCATTGTGGAATTGAAACGAAACAGCAACACTTATAGTCACTGTGATTCTACAAGCTTTTAATCGAACCATTGTGGAATTGAAACATAAAAGAATCTTTGTTTCAAATAGAACCAAAAGTCCTTTTAATCGAACCATTGTGGAATTGAAACCTAAGATTCCAACATAATCTTTTTTCTCAATCCCTTCTTTTAATCGAACCATTGTGGAATTGAAACCTATGTTGATGATCTTTTCTTTGGATGGAACTCCAACTTTTAATCGAACCATTGTGGAATTGAAACTCCATACTCAATCCTTCAAGTAAGTCATCTCCAAGTGCTCTTTTAATCGAACCATTGTGGAATTGAAACGTTGCATTATCACTATAATAGTTATCAGTGACTTCTCTTTTAATCGAACCATTGTGGAATTGAAACGAGAAACCAGCAGACGCAGGCAGAGGCAACCAAGACCTTTTAATCGAACCATTGTGGAATTGAAACTGTTGAAAAGGAAGAACTTGTCAACCCTATCGCTTAGCTTTTAATCGAACCATTGTGGAATTGAAACGTGGGAGATTTTGTATCTACAAGAATACATTATCTTCTTTTAATCGAACCATTGTGGAATTGAAACATTGTTGATTGGTTGAATAGGATTTGGAAGACATACACTTTTAATCGAACCATTGTGGAATTGAAACCACTTAACAGTATATTGGATCACATCTGGATTGATGCTTTTAATCGAACCATTGTGGAATTGAAACGGAACACCAACAGAATTGATAGAATACAAAGAGAGAACTTTTAATCGAACCATTGTGGAATTGAAACTTGCTTATCAACTGACTTATCATTTGGAACTTTCAGCTTTTAATCGAACCATTGTGGAATTGAAACTAGCCATTGCTATCTTGTCCTTAGTATCACTTCTGCTTTTAATCGAACCATTGTGGAATTGAAACAATCTTATTCCCATGATAGTATTTTGAAAGCCATCATCCTTTTAATCGAACCATTGTGGAATTGAAACTTTATTTCATCCCATTTAGCTACAATTACATAATCACTTTTAATCGAACCATTGTGGAATTGAAACGATGGTAGAACAACTTGTTTCTCAAAATGTTTTATACTTTTAATCGAACCATTGTGGAATTGAAACATCTAATAATAATTCTGGTTTCTGGGTTTTACACTTCTTTTAATCGAACCATTGTGGAATTGAAACCTGTCTTTACCACTATGGTTGGATTTGGTGAATGTTCTTTTAATCGAACCATTGTGGAATTGAAACTCTTCTTCAATTATCCTGCCCCATATCCTTTGTAAGCTTTTAATCGAACCATTGTGGAATTGAAACTTGTGCAAGCGTTGCTAATGATAGAGTCAATATATCCTTTTAATCGAACCATTGTGGAATTGAAACCTGTCTATAAATACTGCATCATCCTGTCGAAGTGAGCTTTTAATCGAACCATTGTGGAATTGAAACCTTTATGTTTAGATAACCATCCGCAAAGGTTGTAGGCTTTTAATCGAACCATTGTGGAATTGAAACTATTGATCGAACTTTGTAAGCCTAAATTCACCAGGGGCTTTTAATCGAACCATTGTGGAATTGAAACTATGGAACATGGATAATATTAGGATTAGGTATCTAGGCTTTTAATCGAACCATTGTGGAATTGAAACTGCAATGGGGCAGGAGGTCGTGGAAATATCAGTCGACCTTTTAATCGAACCATTGTGGAATTGAAACCCTGAATATGCTTTTTAGCTTCAATATTTGCAATCATCTTTTAATCGAACCATTGTGGAATTGAAACATGATAAAGGAGAAAGAAAACAATCCATGACCCAAGCACTTTTAATCGAACCATTGTGGAATTGAAACTCGCGTCTATATCGTCTATCTTCTGATTACAATTCTTCTTTTAATCGAACCATTGTGGAATTGAAACACAACGTCGTATAGAGTATAGCAGTATCAAGCGCTTGCTTTTAATCGAACCATTGTGGAATTGAAACACTTTTGATTGAGTTATGTCTATATAAGTATAGACTCTTTTAATCGAACCATTGTGGAATTGAAACACTTTATGATTGAGTTATGTCTATATAAGTATAGACCTTTTAATCGAACCATTGTGGAATTGAAACACTTTTTACTCTTCTTGTGTCTATATAGTTGTAAGTACTTTTAATCGAACCATTGTGGAATTGAAACATATATATAATAGAAGGAGGTGATAAAGATGATAAACCTTTTAATCGAACCATTGTGGAATTGAAACTAGTTTTTTCATATCGGATATGTCGTAGGTTCTTGCACTTTTAATCGAACCATTGTGGAATTGAAACTCCGACATAAGAGATAGCATTTGAACGTCTTGCTCATCTTTTAATCGAACCATTGTGGAATTGAAACTATTGACGCATTGACCATAAATACGATATTCAGTTTTCTTTTAATCGAACCATTGTGGAATTGAAACGTTGGAATGTACTTTGATACTGTATTCCCTGATAGCGCTTTTAATCGAACCATTGTGGAATTGAAACTATTGACGCATTGACCATAAATACGATATTCAGTTTTCTTTTAATCGAACCATTGTGGAATTGAAACCTGTCAGAATGGTGCGATCTCGTCAACAGCATGTCTACTTTTAATCGAACCATTGTGGAATTGAAACAAGTCAATACTGGACATGCTGTCGCCACTTCCTGACGCTTTTAATCGAACCATTGTGGAATTGAAACCGTCGACTTTCACGTTTGATATGCTTGTTGATACAACTTTTAATCGAACCATTGTGGAATTGAAACGAAGAAATCATACGGCTATTGGCTTTAAGCGTGCCTAAGACCATTATTGCTAGGATAACTGGAGTAGACAGGTCAACCATCTATCATTTCATCAAATCAAGCGGCTTGAGCTAATGGCAAATTTTATCACATCAAGATTCACAATTCTGTCCAATATGTAGATTTATAGTGCAGTCCAAATAATCGGATAATTAAAGAGAAAAGTGGGTTTAATGCTCTTCGAGCAGTGAACCCTCAACTCAAATTATTGATTACAATAAATAGCTCATAACAGAGCTATCTGCTCATAAGGGTTTGATTCTACCATGTTGCTTTTTCTGTGGATCACGCTCAGGAGTATGTCCCAGTTCTGCCAGAATCAGACGTAAGACTTCTGAAAGGATGTGAATCCACTAAAATCCTCAAAATCCATCACATAACCAAATCATCTAAACCCCATAAAACAAGGTAATATCTACTTCTACGAGAATCATGCTTCTCAGTATTATAGACGCCTCTGGATCAAAAACCCAGCGAGCGTTGAATTGGGCAATCCAAATTATATTGCTTGTAAACATTATAATATCAAACTTTTGCGTTAGATCTCATTTTCTTTATTCACTTTTGCTGTGGTTATAGTATTATGCTTTTCATCTTGGCACAATGGACATTCAGGTCGCTTTGTGGGAAAAGGACATAGACGACTCTTGTTTTTACCCTTGTGGCATGTTACACTGTGTGGGTAGAGAAGATGAGCAATCCATGTATGCAAATAATCATAATAATTGATGAACCATGATACCAGCAGAAGAAAGACCGCTATTAACAGAACCATATGGTATTGCATAACAGATTATCTTCGATATACCATAAGTCAGATTTGGTAACCGAAAGTGCGTAGTATGCAGATGCACAACGCCATTTTGTTTTTCTGCAGTATTAAGGAATAGCACCAGATTGAGCACTGAATATAGTGTTACCTCGGCGAACAGCCATGTATATAACAATGCCTATTGCGGCAGAAACGGAAGGATGATGTTTGATGAAGGCCAATGAAATCTGCGCGTTATTTGAGGAGATCGCTCCAATAGAGATCGGGCTTCAATCGGATAGAGATCGGAGAGTGCTTGGATTCCGGTTTGGTGACCCCGAAATACATGTCACAGGTATAGGTGTTGCATGGTTTCTGGCGATGGAAGTGATTGAGCAAGCTATTAGATCGAACCTGAACCTGCTACTGATTCACGAGCCAGGACTATTCTATGATAACAGTTCCCCCTGGCATACATGCCTTATGCAGGAGACTAATCCTGTCAATCTGAGAAAGAAGAAACTTCTCATTGAGAATGATATATGTGTATATACTGCCCACTCAAATTGGGATCTTCAGAGGAAAGTCGGTATGCAGCCAACCTTCGCCAGTGCTCTCGGCCTAACTGACGAGATCAAGAGAGATATTGCGGTAGGCATATACCGGGTGCAAACAATAACATTTTCAGACCTGATTGATAAGGTGAAAGCTGCTACAGGATTGAAGCATATGAGAGTTCAGGGAGATCCGGGCAAAGCTATCACAATCGTAGCAGTTGGTTTCGGCAACATGGGATTTGTGACCGATGGGATCACTGCCAACCATGCGGATGCCGGCATTTTCGGTGAACTGGGTGAATTCTCATTCATTGCTGCCCGTGAGGCAGGGCTGGCTATTATTGAGACCACTCATCTGGTCAGTGAAAGCATAGGGTTCCATAGTGTTGTTGATGCTATGAAAGAGAAGCTTCCCGATACGAAGATTGTGTTTCTGGAAGTTCCTTTTGCATATAAATGGGTTTGAATCTATTCTAATCTATGACGCATCTGAGATTATCATCAGCTTCCTTAAACCAGTTCAAAAATGCACGCTTAGGTTTGATAACAACAATGGCACGATCTATTGTAGATCGTTCAGCCAAATGTAAACTATCTCTTCCTGAAATCTGATTAGGCATAGATATAATTTTACAGATCAAATCTCCGCAGCCAGCAAAATCGGTAGAAATGCCTTTAGCAACTTAAAATAGGGTGCTTATAATAGAAAAGGAGTTGCCATAATGTTTAGTAATATCATACCCACTCCCAAAGAAATGTCTTTCCAGGACGGAGCCGTTATCCTCGACTCCAACTGGGGAATAGACGATCGCGGTCATCAGCAGAATATTGACCAACGCTTCGCTCAGGAACTAGGCATTTCTAGGGAGAAGGGGAAGTATAATGTCACGCTTCTGTGGGAGGATGACCTGAAACCAGAGGAGTATCGGCTAGATAGCACCAGAGACGGGATATCCATTGCTGCAACCAATATTAATGGTTTTCTGCATGCGCTGATGACGATCAAGCAATTACGCAATGGTCCCATGCTTCCAATGGTGAAGATCAGGGACTACCCGAGACTAGCCATGCGTGGTTTCCACTTCATGTTTGAGTCTATATATCAGTTGGGAGTTCCGGAAGCTACTGTGCTAATTAACTCAGCGGCTAGATTGAAGCTTAATACTCTCCTATTTGAGTTCGGTCCACGATTTCCCTTTGAACGGCATGCCACTATCCGCTCATCTTCAGCACTTACTGGTTCTGAATTGCGCCAGCTTCTGGATCATGCCCGATCCCAAGGCATCCAGTGCATTCCCTTACAGCAGTCACTAGGACACCTCAACTATCTGTTAAGGCATGACGAATATTCTCATATCCGAGAGGAAGAAGATCAAAAAGCGCAAATGTGTCCAACCAACGAGGATTCCTTCCGTGTTTTCACCGAACTAGCGGAAGAGATGATTTCATACTTTCCGGATAGCCGTTTTATGCATATCGGCGCCGATGAGACCCGTCACCTGGGTATTTGTCATCGCTGTCGGGAAGCGGAGAAAAAGACCAGCAAAGGGGACCTCTATGTCAGCTATATAAACAAAGTTTGCGATTGGCTAATGGAACGCGACATTATTCCTATCCTCTGGGACGACATTCTTTGTAGGCATCCTCACATTCTCAACGAACTCCATCAGGATGCCTGCATAATGTATTGGGATTACTGGACTACGCAATCTCCCAGTCCTTTGATAGTAGCCCGTTACAACCCGGATAATCTTCCAGGCGTTGTGGTATATGATACCCGCTGGCAAAATGACTGGAAAAATGAATTATCCGAAGTGACTGCCAGAACTATGAAGGTTTTTGCTGAGTCTGTGGATTTAGAAAAGAGATTAGGCGGTGATTTTTCTCGAGTCTTTGGTCCATATCTGGGAGATAAACTACCGAAATACATACGGGCTTTCCCATATCTGGAGTATTACCTAGCATCCGGACGGAAGGTGATCGGTGCACCAGCAGGTGCTTCTAACACAAGTGATTGGTTGAGTCTGCCTGACTATCCCCGCTATACTCATAACATTAAGACTTTCTCTGAACGTAGTCTGGAATCCGGCGCCGAAGGGATCATTACTACAGCATGGTATAACTTCCCATTCGAAGCTCTTTATCCCAGTCTTCTGGCAACCGCCCAGTTTGCCTGGTGAGATTCAACACGGATTTAACCTAGATTTTCCAGAATTTTTTGCCAAAGAAACTGATTTAGGATCCGTGATTAAATAACTTCCGTATTTAATATTCAAAAGTTGGGTTTCGTTCCTCAACCCAACCTACTTTTCATCTATTTAGATGGGAAAGTTATTTAATCATAGGTACTTAGTATAGAGGTGAGTTTTATGAAATTCAATGAAATTGCTGGCAGACTTAAAGGAAAACTGTTTCTCTCATCAATGATGGGAACTAACGATGCTGTGTTTTGTGCCTCATGCTCAAAAGGGTGTGCAATGGTTCAGCTTGGCGCATTTGTGCTATCCAAAGAAAGGGAGAAACATAACACATATTGGCCTGATCCTGAACGCACCAAACTGACAGCCTTCATGAAAGAGCAGTTTGACAGATGCCGGACAGAATCAGCAAACCTTGTCGGAAAAGAAGGAGTTCCTGTAATATCAGCAAATGTATTTCCATGCTCAGATGATGATGTAGAAATCTCTGCCATTGCATTTATTGAAGCTGGTGGAGATATTTACGAACTCAATGCTCATGGCGGGATAGGCGGAGACCTTGAGCGCGGCACAGGTAAGATGCTTTTCATTTCTGAGCATACTCAAAAGCTTTTTCGCTGGGCAAAAATACTGGTCAGTGCTGGCGGTCTTGTTATCATCAAAGCCAGAGGTGGAGTGATACCCGACTATACTGCTCATGTAAAGAAATTAGAGCAGATCGGTGTTCAGGCGTTTCATATTAATGTGCGGGACGAGAACACGGGAAAGCAGGATATAAGGCTTCTGGAAAGTATCCGTAATGCTACTGGCATGTTCTTACTGGTAAGTGGCTATGTAAGGGATGGGGAAAGTGCAAAAGCATTATTCTCCGCTGGCGCGGATTGCGTTGGAATCGCTCAATCTGCTATGTCTGACCGTGGCATCTTTGAAAAATGCAGTTAGTAAATAACCGGATGATACTGTTTATCCAATGACCACTTAATCATACAGGCATTTAGCAGACTCACCGAAAAGGGCTTTTTTGGTTAAACAGAAGATGTAGCTTTAATTCTAATTTGATATAATTTGGAGGAATTTGATGTGTTTGCTTCTGACAATTCAGAAAATGAAATCTCAATAACAGTGAAGCCGTCAGGAATAGGAAAGCAATTGGTTAGAACATCAATCCCTTTTCCAAAAGGGTTTGCCTTTCAGAATTATGGAATAACTGTATATGACGGAGATAAACATATAACAGCAGACCTGAGACCACTGACGTGGCATCTTGCTAATGGTAACGAAACGAAATCAGTGCGTAGGGGAATCGTAACGTTCCCTTATGAATTCTCAGATGATTCTTCTGTAAAACTCTCCATCCATCCAGCAGATAGAACAGAAAACACCTCGCCATTGCTGCCCTTAAATATAGAATTAAAGGACGACAAAATTATAATATCGTATTCTGATGGAGTTGAATTTAAAATCAAGCTACTTTCTCCATATATCAGTCTCTTAAAGGATATGAGAACTGAAACGATAGAATCTAGCAAGAATTTCTTGTGGCAAAGAATATTCTCATCAGAGCAGGAATGGCAATGTATAACAGAGATAAGGGTAAGTGCTTTAGGTGAAGTCGTTATAATCGCTCATCTTCAATGTAATAAGGTTGGTTTTAACCGCGCGCCTGACTTTGGATGGGAAGTCATCACCAATTCAACCATCTGTTCTTCCGTAAATCCACTCGGGGAACCGAGACGGCGGAACGAGAAAGGTTTTTTGCATACAAATGATAAAGATATTACCGTATCCAAAGAACCACAAACACATTCTTTTGCTGATGGAGATGGATGCACATTTTTATTGGGAAATTCATACCGTATTTATCACCCAACAGCACATTTTAAGCGAAGGGGAATGATTAAGTTTCAGGAAAAAGATGACGGTATAGCTTATCAATACTGGCGTTGTAAGGTAAACGAGCAAGTGCCAATGCAACAATCTTCATGGAGACGGGCTGAGATCGTTATTGCCCCAAAGAATATTGCATCTCTGACAGCTACTCTTGAATATCCGCATGAAATAAAGGTGAATCCGAAATTATGGGATGAACTTTACAATATAGGTCAATCGTATGATCTTAAAAATAACACTGAACTTGCTGGATTGTTAAGCTATCACCATAACGCTATCATTTGCTCAGTGGCGCAAGGCGACGATTGGGGAAATATAACATCATATTCAGATGCTAGTGATAAGGGTGGAATATTCGGGATGAACCGCCTTAACCATTGTCCTGCGATATTCAGGGAAGGATACAGAAGCGGAGATCGAAGGCTTATTGAGACAGCAACTCTTTGGTGTGACAATTTTTATGATCTGTCAATATGGTGGGGACCCGAAGCCACTGGCGGAACAAGGTATAACAATGTCAGCGCCGCAGGCGGTGGTGAACCTGATAATCTGTATATGTGGCGGTCAAATAATTCGGTGCATTTTTGCACGAAGGGTTATGATAGCTTTTTTATGGCTTATGAGCAGACAGGTGATCCATGTATGCTTGAGGCGTTGGATGCGCAGGTGCGATATGCAAAAGAATATGTCCATACAGATCGTGGTGAAGCCCGAAATATTGGGGATGTTTCCGATTTTGTGAAACTCTATGAATTTACAGGTGAAAAGCACTATCTTAACGAGGCGTTAAGGCTTTTCAGAGAATTGCGGACAAAGTTATCTGAAGGTGATCTATTCAGCCAATCGGGGCATCCTATAGTGCCTGACCCGCCTTTTATCAATGACGATGACGTTGGATACAAATACCCGTTCGCCAAACCATATATCATCGGCTACGCTCTTACTGGATTGCCGGAATTGTTGAAGTATGCACCTGATGAGCCAAAACTAAGGGATGTCATACAAGCTGTAGCGGATTTCCTATCCGAAAGTCAAGACCCGCTTGGTGGATGGCGTTATCCTCATCCTCGCTCTGCATACATGATAATGTGTCAGGCAATGGAACACGCATGGCAGATCACCCAAGCAGACAAGGTATTAGGGGCGCAAGACAAGCATCTCGATGCAATAGAACGAGTTCTACGTCAGAGATTACATGGTTGGCTAAAGACAGGAAAAATGTTTCAAGGTATGACCGCTTGGGAATCAGCCACTGGCAAAGTGAAAGAATCTAAAGAGCTTTATAATCTGTATAATAAACCTTTGGATCGTGACTATACAAGGGATTACACAGAAGGAAAACCCGGCTTTGGTGGGAGTTCTCCGGAAGGTTTAGTCTATTTTTCGGAGGTGCTGGAATTTTATCTGAAGCATAGACCTGCCGAAAGGCTCCTGTCTCCGCCAAAATACGATGAACCATTGGGCAAGGTGCTAAAAAGATATTGAAATGTCATACAAATTTTACTTATGCCTATTATGTCTTATGATTTCCATATTCGGAAATCCCGTTATTTTTGCCAATGATGCAAAAAAGGAGAGTGCTGAAGTGATCATCGGTGCAAATAATCCAGACCCAGAGAATCTGCCGACTCTTGGTGTTTGGCAAGAAAATAACTTGATATTGGTTTCTGCCAAGTTTCCAAATGTTCCAGATTTTACGTGCGACTCATGGTGCTATGAAAGCAATGTGGACTTTGTTGATGCCAAATCATTAGATAAAGGTGCCATTGAGCTTCGTCATCGTGATCGCTCTCAGCCTTATGCCTTAATCATTACGACTGTTACGCCAGAACCGGGAGCAGTTGAATTCTCGGCAAGAATAGAACTTGACTTAGACAAATATCCCGATGCGAAAATACCCCAAACACCGACATGGCTTAACCTATGCTGGCAACTCAGACGTTCCCCATTATTCGCAAGCAAGCCTGATCCTTATCCAGAATTCGTTAAACGCTGTTTCATCTTCACTGAAAACGGAATGACTTTTCTGGATAAAACCGTTCGGAAAAAGATCCCATGCCGCCCAGCAGATGATACCTATAATAACCCGCCTTGGGTGCAGATGTATGTCGGCGCATGGCAGGAGATCCCCGAAGTAACTTCTGAATCATGGGCAGATTATAGCACAGATCGCTATATAACAACCGTTATAGGAGCAATATCTCGTGACAGAAAATATCTGACTGCAATAGCCAACGATTCTGCAACGTCTATGTGCCAAGCATGGCATGACTGTATGCACAATAATCCCCAATGGCTTCCCGAAAACACTTCAACAGAAGAACGCAGATGGCGATTGAGAATATACGCAATGGAGAACGACCCTAAGACACTTTTAAGTCGTGTTGCCAAAGATTTTCCAAATGTCAAGCACGCCTATCAGACCCACGGGGTAAGTGCTGAACTGCCTGTTTTTTATGAAAAACTAAAAGATCGCCTTATTTTTCCATATTCGTGGCTTTCGGGCAATTTTAAGAATTTTGATGAATGGCGTATTTCTGCCAGAAACAAGCTGAAAGAATACTTGCAGGCGTCGCCTTCTAATGTGCCGTATGAGCCTGTTATCATCGCAGAGCAAGATCGCGGAACTTATGTTGCTCGTAAGGTTGTATTCAATATCACTGGTGATAGTAGAGTATTGGGATTGATGCTTGTACCGAAAGGAAAAGGTCCCTTTCCAGCAGTGCTGTTATTGCATGATCATGGTGCGAGATTTGATATAGGCAAAGAGAAGGTTATAAAACCATTTGACGTTCCCGATGAACGTATGGAATCTGCCAAAGAATGGGTGAATTTATGTTATGGTGGTCGCTGGATAGGCGATGAACTGGCAAAGAAAGGCTACGTCTGTTTTGCTACTGATATGCTTAATTGGTCAGATCGTGGCGGAGGAGGCTATGACGGACAGCAAGCGCTGGCAGGCAACCTTTTGCATTTAGGGATGTCATTTGCAGGGCTAATCGCTTATGAGGATTTGCGATCTGCCGAGTTTTTGGCGACAAGACCTGAAGTTGACGATAAACGAGTATCGGCTATGGGGTTATCTGTAGGCTCATTCAGAACATGGCAGGTTTCTGCATTGTCAGATCATATCAGCGCTGGAGTTGCAATCTGCTGGATGGCAACAATTAAAGGGCTTATGGTGACAGGTAACAATCAGACACAAGGTCAGTCCGCTTACACAATGATCCATCCCGGACTTTCTAATTACATGGATTATCCCGACGTAGCAAGTATTGCTTGTCCAAAACCTATGCTTTTCTTTAACGGCAGACAAGATGGGCTTTTCCCTGTACCTTCTGTTGAGGAATCATATACTAAGATGCGAAAAATCTGGGAATCGCAAAACGCAGGAAAAAACCTTGTAACCAAGCTCTGGGACGTTCCCCACGAATTCAACAGGAAAATGCAGGAAGAAGCTTTTGATTGGTTGGATAAACAAATAAATATTACATGGGTAAAATGAAAAGATTAGTATCAGGTTTGATTATTTTTATTACATTGTTGCCAAGTATATCGTTATAACAAAATGTTTATCTATGGAAATGACGTTAATCGGGTTGAGAGAAGGAGTATAAGAACATGGCAGATCAAGGATTGATGAAGGTTTTACAGATTACCGGAAAAGAACAGTTAGAATTTATATCAATGCCAATACCTGAGCCTGAAGAAAGGGAAGTTCGTATTAAAAGGCTAGGTATCGTGACCTGCAATGCTTTTGATCTTAACATTTATCATGGGAAACCTTATCCTGATATAAATGGAATTCTGTCCTTTCCTTACCCACCAGGTGGTCCCGGTCATGAATGGGTTGGAATAGTAGATAAACTTGGGACCGATGTGACTCTATTAAAGATAGGAGATTGGGTATCTATACCCGGTGGCAGAGGTGAAGGGCGCGGCATGTATCCGATGGGATATGCACCATATTCGGTCTGCCATGAAACACGTCTGGTCAAAGTGCCAACAGGTATGGACGTTGCCAAACTTGCGCCTTTAGAGATGGCAGTTTGCATGGCAGGAAACATACTTGATCTTAAATCAATAAACGCTATTGATGGCAAAAAAGCAGGTGTCATTGGGCTTGGTCCTGCAGGTCTTATCGCTTCTCAGATGCTTAGAGCAGAAGGTGCTTCAGAGATAATCGGATTGGATACCGATAAAGTTCGACGAGATTATGCGGTCTATTCAGGTCAGGTAGATCAGGCAATAGATCCTCTTGGAGAAGATGGCAAAAATCTTCCATATCGTCCATCAACACCAATTGAGATAGGCATTGATTGCGCTGGCAGACCGGCTGCAATAGAATACTTGCTGGATCATACAAAGGATGTCGTCACATTCTTTGCAGTGCAACTCGGACCTTTTGAGTTCAAAGGTGGACATAATGAGCGTCACGAGGGTCTTGATCTTCGTCGGAATACCGGTCGTAATTTTGAGTGTGGTGAATACGCTGCTCAGGTAATTGCTAACAGCAAGGTTGACTTGAGCCTTGTGATTAGTCATAAGATGAGATTAGAAGAATATGATAAAGCTATGAACCTGATTAAATCTCATCAGGCACTAAAGGTGCTTTTCACGTTTGATGAGCGGGATTGGTAATACATAAGGAGTATATGCAATGGAAAAAGACATAAAGGTTCTTCTTTTAGTTGGCGGATCAGCTTATCATGATCAACCAGAACATCGAGAGATACTATCAGGTTTTATAGGTGCAAAATTTGACTTAACCATGACTGATGATCTTGGGGTATTAGATCCTGACACATTAAATAAATATAGTGTTATAGTGAATTATACGACCTTTGTTGAGCCTTCAAATGAGCAAGTGACTGCAATGATTAATGCGGTAAGGAATGGAAAGGGATTCGTTGGGATTCACGGCGCATCTGCTACTTTCTGGAACTCTCCTGCTTATCTGGACATGATCGGAGGTAAGTTCATCGTTCATGATCCGAACAAAGAATTTTTGGTTCAAATCAACGGTGTCGGAGCCGTAGTTCCACATCCAATCACAAAGGGCATAGAAAATTTTAAGATTCAGGATGAACTCTATATTATTGAGGGTGATATTACCCAGTGGGAAATCATTGCACGGGCAGAGGGACATCCTATTATATTCAACAAAATGTATGGCAAAGGACGGGTGCATAATAATGCTCTAGGTCACGATGCCCGAGCATTGAATAATCCAAGTTTCCAGAAGCTGATTGTAAATGGTATTATGTGGGCAAGCTGTCTATTATTAGTATGATGTTTATTATCGGCGATATAGCTTTATTCTCTGTGGCTATAATGTGACAAAAAATTCAGGAGGAGAGTATGAAAATATCAATGATGTCCTATACTATGGCGAGAGGCGAATGGGGAAAAAATCACGATATAGAGGAACTCTGTAAATTTACCAAAGAACTTGATCTGGAGGGAATTGACTGGGTGACTACCTATGGAGTTGACCCTAAGGAAATTCGTCGTATTAGTGATGATTATGGTCTAAAAACTGTCTGCTATACGTTCTTTGCTGACATTAACTTCTCTGATAAAAAAGACCGTCAGTCTGGAATTGACAGCATTAAGGAAGGTATTGAGACTGCTTCAATTCTGGGCGCCGATAAGATCATGCTACCCATCGGCGGTAAGGATGGTTTTTCCAGAGAACAAAGCAGAAAAAATGTTATAGCCGGTCTCAAAGATGCTGTGGAAATTGGAAGAGAATATGGAGTTACTATCACAGTAGAACACTTCACTGATAAGAGAGGACCTTTCATCACTTCAACAGATATGAATGAAGCCGTAAAGGAAGTCCCAGCCTTGAGAATAACTTATGATAACGGGAATATTCTTGTTGGTGGAGAGGATCCCATTACCGGTTTTATGAACTCAGGAGAAGCTATTGTCCATGCCCATTTTAAGGACTGGACTCTATCTACTGATGGGAACGGTCTGAAAGGTTTTGATGGGAGAACATACATCGGAGCATTGGTAGGTGAGGGACTTATTGATCATAAAGGCGTTTTGGAGGCAATGAAGAAATTTAACTACACAGGATATATCAATTTCGAATATGAAGGAAGCAAGTATGAGCCAAAGGAGGCAACGATCAGAGGTGTAAAATATATCAGAGACCTTCTCTAAAGCCCAGCAGGAAAGCTGGCTAGATATGTGTCGTGAGTTGATCGTTCCAGCATTTGACATCACACCTGAGATGATTACACAAACCTTATTAATACTGTGATTATAGTCAATTACCATAAAATGTCAGATCATATAGGGGGAATAAAGATGGGAAAAAGTGTATTTTACCTATCATCTATAATGTTGCTATTAACTGCACAGATACCAACAGGTGAAAGACTATACAACGGTATACGCTTGCCTTCTACCTGGCCACCAAGTATCCAATCTTTAACATTAAAGCCTGTAATCCCGCCATATCTTTCTGAACCACCTGATGTCATCCCAATTGATGTTGGAAGACAGTTATTTGTGGATGATTTTCTCATTGAAGAAACAACCTTAGAGAGAACCTACCATAAAGCTGAGTATTATCCTAATAACCCGGTTCTTAAACCGGATCGCCCCTGGGAACAGGAAGGTCAATCACCTGTGGCTATGGTATTCAGTGATGGTGTATGGTATGACCCGCAAGATCGTCTGTTTAAGATGTGGTATATGGGTGGTTATGTTCGCTCAACGTGCTATGCTACATCGAAAGATGGCATCAAATGGGATAAACCTTTCTTTGATGTGAAACCCGGAACTAGCATTGTTCAGTCCGGAGGCAGGGATTCATCTACTGTATGGTTAGACCTTGATGAAAAAGACCCTCAGCGGAGATATAAAATGTTTCGTGTTCATGGTGATGGTGGATGGGCGATCTCGATCCACTTCTCCCCAGATGGTATACACTGGAGTGACATAATTACAAGAAGCGGTCCATGCGGTGACAGAACAACAGTGTTTTATAATCCATTTCGGAAAGTATGGGTTTATAGCCTCAGAGCTGATGCACCTGGTCTTGGGCGTGCTAGAAGATATTGGGAAAATCCTGATGTTTTGGCTGGCGCCAAATGGGAACCTGGTCAACCGACTTTTTGGACCGGCGCAGATAGCCTTGATTATCCTCGCTCAGACCTGAATACTCAACCGCAACTATATAATCTAGATGCTGTAGCTTATGAAAGTCTGATGATTGGACTATTCAGCATCTGGCGTGGGCAACCAAAGGATCGCCCGAAACCGAATGAAGTGCTTGTTGGGTTCAGTCGTGATGGCTTTCACTGGCATCGTCCATCTCATGATCCGTTTATCCCGGTTTCCGAGCATTATGGTGACTGGAACTGGGGAAACGTTCAATCCGCAGGTGGTTGCTGTCTGGTCGTGGGAGATAAACTATATTTCTATGTAAGCGGGAGAGCAGGAGTTCCAGATAAACCTGATTCGGGAGTATGCAGCACAGGGCTTGCCATTCTACGCAGAGATGGCTTTGCTTCTATGGATGCTGGAGAGGTGGAAGGTATACTTACGACTAGGTTGGTAACATTTCACGGCAGACACCTTTTTGTCAATGTAGATGATGGTGCAGGTGAATTTCGTGTTGAGATACTGGACCAAAATGGGAATGTGATAACTCCATTCTCGAATCGCAATTGTATTTCTATAAGAGTAAATAAGACACTTCAGGAGGTGAAATGGAAGGATGGCAGTGATTTGTCTGTCCTTAAAGGCAAACCAGTTAAGTTCCGGTTTTATCTAACCAATGGCAAGCTATATTCTTTCTGGGTCAGCCCGAATAAATATGGAGCAAGTTATGGTTATGTAGCCGCTGGAGGACCTGGATTTAACAATTCAGTGGATTTAGAGGGTTCATTATCGCATTGATATAAGGAGTCTCATTCATGACATCCAGGGAACGCTTACTTGCATCAATCAGACATGAAGAACCTGATAGAGTGCCTGTCTCACCAAGAATTCATGCTTGGCTTGGCGAATATTATGGAGATGCTTCACTCTCAACATACCTTCAGTTCTGTGAGGAATTCGGTTGTGATGCCTTCTGGTGTCAGGGAAATCCAAATCCCAATTATATATACTCATGGACTGGCAACTATAACTTACCCGAAGTGAAAGTTGACGAAATCCGTGGACAGGATAATGAATATACGATCATCAAACGTATTTTTCATACTCCTGCCGGACTATTATCCGATGCGGTTTGCATACCACCAGCCCGAAGCCGATGGGGAATATATCCTGACCCGCTTATAATTGAGCACTTAGTTAAAACCAAAGATGATATCGAAAGGTTACGGTATTTGATTCCACCATTACAGCACGGACATGATTCCTATCATCAATCAAAAAGCATTATGGGGGATAAAGGATTAATTGAGCTTTATATCCATGGAGTGCTTGACTGTCGTGCAGGCGATGCTCGTGGCTTGAGTCAATTGATGCTAGATTATTATGAAGATCGCTTAATATTTGAGCAGTTAATGGATTTATTTCATGAAAGGATGATGGAGGAAACCAAAACGGCACTTGAGGACGGCGTAGATATTATCTTTGGTTCATGGTTCTATGAGTCATTGTCTGCCGGTTGGTCGCCCAATATATGGCTTGAAATATTCTTCCCAAGAATAAAGAAGCAAATAGAGCTTGCTCATTCAGCAGGAGCATTATATCATTATTATGATGATGGAAAACTCACTAACATTCTCCCGTGGCTTGCGGAAGCAGGAGTAGATATTCTAAGCACATGCACACCACCTCCGATGGGTGATTTTAACCTAATAGAAGCAAAACGAAATTTCGGGAGTCGTATCTGTTTTAAGGGATATATTGATTTGCTCTATGTGGTTAAGAATGGCACCCCCGAAATTATAGAGAAAGCAGTTCGTGATGCGATTGAAATTGGTAAACATGGTGGTGGATTCATACTTGGCAGCTCCGATTCCTTTCGGGATGGCACACCTGTTGAAAATGTTCGTGCCTATTTTGATGCAGTTCATAGATATAGTTAGTCATTCAAACCTTCAGGGAATAAACATGGTGAAAATGAGACTCAAAAAATTTGTCAAAAAACGTGTTGAAAGGAATGATTATGCAAATCAAGTTTAACATCCTGTCCGAAGAGCAGATTAAAGAAATAATTCAGGATGCTTATAGAGCGCTAAAAGAGATTGGCATATCGGTTCAGAATAAAGAGGCCGAAGAATTGCTTTTAAGTCATAACGCCAAAATGCTGAACTCAAACAGAATATCAATACCAGAGGAAATGATCGAAAACGCTCTTTCTACAACCCCATCTTCCATAAATCTCTATGATAGAGATAAAAAGCTACGTATGAATCTCGCGGGTGACTATGTTCACTTTAATCCGGGGTCTGCCGCTATAAACATTTTGGTTGATAATAGCATAGTTCGTAAACCAACCATCAATGATTATATAGAATTTACTAAGGTTGTTGATAAACTAGAGCATATAGACGCACAAAGCACTTCTATAAAACCAGCAGATGTTCCAGAAGAAATCTCCGATCTTTATAGGCTTTTTATCGCACTGCAATATTGTTCTAAGCCTGTAATTACAGGCACTTTTGGGGAATATGGCTTTAAGTTTATGAAGGAAATGCTTATAGTGATTAGAGATTCTGAAGAAGAGCTAAGAAGATACCCTCTAGCTATATTTGATTGTTGTCCTTCACCCGGTTTGCGTTGGGAAAAGCCTAGATGTCAAGACCTGATAGAATGCGCTAGGCTTGGTATACCATCAGAGCTAATATCTATGCCACAACCGGGATTAACTTCCTCAATAACGCTCTATGACAGCTTGGTTCAGCATTCTGCAGAGACACTTTCAGGAATAGTTATTGCACAACTAGCTTGTCCCGGCGCTCCAGTGATATATGGTGGTTCACCTGTAATGACAAATCTAAGGTCAGCGGCGGCTCCTGCGCTCATAGGAGATAGTAATACACACAAGATGGACTGCGCATACTCTCAGATCGGCAAGTTTTTCGGTATTCCAACCCACAGCTATATGGGACTAACCGACTCCAAGCTGATTGATTTTCAGGCAGGTGCTGAAACAAGCAATGGTATAATTCTTGCGGCGCTGGCTGGCATTAATAATGTATCGGGACCCGGCATGTTGGATTGTGAATCCTGTCAAAGCATAGAGAAACTGATAATTGATAATGAGTATTGTGGAAGCGCCAAGCAATTTATCAAAGAAATAAAGAGGAGAAATGATCCTCTTGAGCCATTGAGATACCTTACAACTCCCGGAGTAATATCAGACCCGGAACATACTGTGCGATGGCTAGAAGAAGAGCATTTTGAGCCTAGCAAAGTAGTCTATCGAGATGTTTTGCCTGACAAACCCATGAGTGGGAAAACAGTTTCAGTGGAAAAACTAAACATATATCAAAGGGCTAAAGAAAGGGCTAAAGAAATCTTAAACAGCTATGAACATAAGCCTTTGGAGACACATAAATTAGGGCATCTAAAAGGGATAGTGAATTCGGCAGGTAGGAAGATCGGTTTTTCGACATAGAACTCAAGACATTGACCCCTCGTCGGTATGGCAAATTAACGTAGATGCCTAAGCGGAGCTATATCATGAGTGAAAGATTATATTGTTAATATGATAGAGGGAGTTTTATAAAATATCAGTATTCTGAACCTTATGAGTTTTGGCAACAATATTTGCCAATTTTTAGTTGTTACTATTGGTAAAAAACCAATGATATTTAGGATTATTGCAATGAATAAAAATAGTGATAAAGATTTCAATGAATGGTTAAAAAGAATTATTCCTTTACCGAAGATGATTATCATCAAAGAAATTAAGCATTTCAATATCAATGAAATCGGTATAGTTCATCAGCTTAATCTCTCTCCATCACTTCAAACTGCGTGCAACCTTCTTTCTAGGTTTGCACAGTCAAAGGACGCCAATCCAAAATTCTCTATTAGATTAGTTCTAAATGAAGACGAACAACCGATTATTTCCGATCTTTCAAGTGATGATCAGGCCTATGCAATAGAGCCACAAGAAGATGGATTAATGCTAATAGGCAATACTCACGTCGGTTTATTGTATGCGGCATTAACTCTTTCTCAGATTATTGGTGAACCAAGAGAAACCGAAGTCGGTGTCCCAATCGTGCGAATTATAGATTTTCCAGACATTTCTGAACGCGGGCAATGGGGAGGAAATTCTGCTTCTGATATTAACTGGACGCATCAATGGAAGTTGAACGTGGTGGAATCATCTGCTGGATTGGGTATTGATGAAAACGGAAAAGCATACGCAAGCATTAGTCGTGATCTTATACAACAGGGAAAAGAGCTTGGTGTTAAGATTGTCCCTTTCATCCCACATCTGGAACAAATAGCTCAAGGCTCAGGAATCGCAAATAGGAAGGATATAATCAGCACACCTGATCCGTCAAAACCACTACCGAGTGATTATATCCCCGGAATTTGCATGTCAAGTCAAGCGACAACAGAACTGATCGGCGAATGGCTGGCTGAGATTGCTCGTATTGATAGTGTAAGCGATATTATGGTATGGCTATCGGAGGATAGAGCGCCATGCTTCTGTGAAAAATGTATAGGAAAAGAGCCTTTTATTTTGGAAGTAAAATGTATAGTGAAAGCTTTTGAAAAGGCAAAAGAGATAAATCCAGCGATTCATCTTCGCATTCTACTCACTCAAGGTAGCTATGCAGTTAATGACAAAGTGCTTGAGGCTGTTCCAGAGGATGTTGGAGTCACATATTACGATGGAGGTCGTACCTATGATTCTTCGCATAATCCTATGATCTATCCGCTTCTTGAGGAATATGCAAGTAAAGGGAGATGGCTTGGTGTCTATCCCCAGCTTACAAATGCTTGGCGTTCTGTTTTCCCGTGGACTGCGCCGCAATTCATACAATATCGTGCAAAGGAATTTGCGATTAAGCATCTCAGTTGTGTTATTGGTTATGTCGTACCGTCAAATCGGTTCTTTGAATTTAACGTAACTGCCTGGGGTGAATGGACATGGAATTCATCAGGCAGAACGCCGGAAGAATTCGCAAAAGCATACGCCATAACTAATAAAATCTGTGACCCTGATATTTTCGCTGAATGGGCATTAATAGCCGGTGAAGTGGGATGGGTACTTGCTGAAAGCAGGCTTTTCCTGCATTTGATCTATGATCCTGCACTTGGAATGCGTGGTGAACGTCCCTTTGATATGAGGTTTCAGAAAAGCGATTTAATTAATCCTGAAGATCCAAAATCTTTGACTTCAATTGCAAGAGAAGCTGTGGAAATTGCTCATAAAGCTGGCGTTCCAGATATGATAGATGAATCTGAAGCGGTGCTTGCCGCAATATATGTATTGCCAATTCTTCGTGATATATCAAAAATACGACTAAAAGCAAATACAAATCCTGAAACAAGCGACAAAGATCATCTGGAATTTGCTCTGAGTAGATTGGATTTATGTGCGTCAGTGATTCAAACAAGGCTTATGTGTTGGGGAAAGAGGATTTGCTTAAAAGATGGTTCATCTTTACCAAGTCGTTTACGAGATACATCAAACGTTCTTTTGCGGACATGCGATATAGGATGGGAATTAGCGGATTCAATGGGAGTCAACAATCCGAATCCACAATACCGTGTGAAAAAGCTTTATTCATGGAATGCTAGGGATTTTGAGTCCAATCCTTCGGTAAAACTCAAGTTTGATATTACAGAAATTGTCAGTCGCAATTTTGGTAGCTATGATATTACTTTTACTTATGATGGGGGGGCTTATGGGACTGATGTTGAGCGAATCGCTGTCTTTTCGGAAAATATCCTATTATCTGAAAGTCAAGACTTAAAAGTTAGGGCTTCTATATGGGAGCGCTGGCATGAGATGAGGATAGAAATTCCGAGAGTTCACTTAGATAAAAGACTATTTCTTACTATTGAACTTACAGGTATTCCCGCAGACGCCCCGGAAGATAGACGAACATGCTCTGGTTCTATTGGCATACGCAAAGCATACGAGGAAAAGGATGTTCCAGAATTATGGTGGCGCTAAAATATGCAGAAAATTTCAGGTTAAGGAGAAGCGACACATGAGCAAGTCAGATATATACAAGCAGAATCAACGTCTTGGTAGGGGTATAAACATAATTGGGTATGATCCGCTATGGAAGTCTATGCCAAAGAACTTGCTACCAATCCATTTGAGTTGTTTCTTGACTATGGAATGCGCATAAAAGCACGAAGTAAGGCTTTACAGACCTTTGTTGTTCAATTGGCGTGTGATTCTAGCGGTTATTTACCAACACAATCTATCGCATCTCGGTGACCAGTCATTGCCGGACTGGACTTACTTTGACGAGGGACCAGTGGCTCGTTGTGCTGTGCAGGGGTCGGCAGTCAACGTTCCAGTGAAGTTTCCAGATGGACAAGTGCGCTCATTGCGTTTTGTGCCGGAGTGTTACTTCACTTCCTGCTTGGCTTTATACGAGACCCCGATTGTCTTTGGGTAAATTCCGTTGCACGTTCGGAGGAAAAAATCGGTTCTTGGGAAGGCTAAATTTTGATATAGCCTAGTGAGGTATTAAAGATGAAGCAAATGCTTTTCTCAAAAACTCTACCAGAATTGAAATGGATAGACTTTCAGGCTAAGGGATATTCAGAATCTGCCATCGGCGTAATCCATACATCAGATAGCCCTGCTGTTTGTGGTATGCCAATCGGTGGCATTGACACAGGATGTATTGATCTGGAAACAGATGGAACTCTAGGATACTGCACAATATTTAACTCCCATGTTCCGCGTCGGGGACCAATAAACCTTCCATTCCTAGGTTTGAGCTTGGGATCGGAAAGCTGGATATTAAGCTCAAAAAAGATTCATGGATACGCCTCAACAGCGCCCGGAACGACAGGACTCAGACGTGGTGAAAAAGCCAACAAAATCTATTATTGGGGGCATTATCCCATAGCTGATCTTGAGTTTGATATTGATTCGCCTGTCGGTGTAAGCATAAGAGCATGGTCGCCATTTATTCCGGGTGATGTAGCGATCTCAAATACTCCGGGAGCCGTATTTGAGGTGCATCTCTGCAATACATCAAACTCCATTCAGAATGGCAAATTGGTTTTCAGTTTTCCTGGACCCTCTCCATTAGAGACTAACAGCATCAATAGCTTTAAGCATACAAAGGTTAAAGGCAGTTTCTCCGGTGTTGTGGTTAGCAATGAAAATGGCGTTGAGTATGCAATAGGTGTTGCTGATAGTGAGAATATCAATACCGGCGGCGATCTGGGAATAGATGGCGGATTGTGGTCAAACATAATAACAGGATTGCCAGCGGAAGTCGGTCAGGCTGGTGCATCAGTGTCTGTTGATTTTCAGTTGAAAGAAAACGAGCAGAAAATAATCAGATTTATACTCGCATGGTATTGTCCTCAGTGGAAAAGCGGCGGAACTCCTATGTCTGAAAGCAATACCTTTACGCATAAATACGCATCACGCTACCAAAACTCACTTGAGGTCGCAAATTTGCTTGCGGAAAATCATCAGTCAATTTTAGAAAGAATAATTGCATGGCAACAGGTTATCTACACAGATAATCAGCTTCCTATATGGCTTCGCGAATCGCTTGTAAATATTCTCCATTTGGTAGCGGAGGATAGTTTCTGGGCGCAGGCAAAACATCCAATTGGTGATTGGTGTAAATCCGAAGACGGATTATTCGGGATGAATGAATGTCCTCGTGGTTGCCCTCAAATTGAGTGTATACCTTGCAGTTTTTATGGCAATATCCCGCTTGTATATTTCTTCCCTGAACTTGCTCTTTCTACATTGCGAGGCTATAAAGCCTATCAGTATCCTGATGGTGCGGCGCCATGGATCTTCGGAGGATGCACAAGCAGTCCTCCCACCCCGCCATGTGAAATGGCTATGCCAACCTGTGGATATGGTCATAAACCACAGACGACGCTTGATGGTCCTTGTTATGTGGACATGGTTGATCGATTATGGCTTTGCTCTAATAGCGATGAAAAAATATTAAGGGAGTTTTATGAGTCTGTTAAAAAGAATACGCAATTTACCATGAATCTAAGACCTGAGTCAGGTCCAGAGGGGATCATCAGTATGCCTAGCGGCAACAATGGTCAGGACTGGTTCGAGAGTTGCGATCTGTTTGGTATTGTTCCGCATATCGGCGGCGTCCATCTGGCTAATCTGAAAATGGCAGAACGCATGGCTGAAGCCATTGGTGATAAAGAATTTGCCGAACAATGCAGAGAATGGTTTAGGCAAGGCAGTGAGGCTATGGAAGCAGAAACATGGAACGGAGAATATTATGATCTCTACAATGAGCCTGAAACTGGCAAGAAATCCGATACCATTATGGGCTATCAGTTGGATGGTGAATGGATGTCGAGATTTCATGGGCTTCCAGAAGTATTTGATGTTGATCATATCAAAACGACTCTTGCTACATTAAAGCAAACAAATATGTCAGAACGTGGAGCGCTTGTTTTTAGGCTTAAAGATAATAAATTTGGGACAGGATACTGGACGTCTTCCGGTGTGCATGTGCCGGGTTCTCTCATGCTTGCCATGACCTATATGTATCATGGTGATAGGGAATTCGGATTAGAACTTGCTCGGAGAAGCATACATTCTGTTGTCATTGAAAGTCGCTTAAGCTGGGATTTCCCGATACTTATCAACAGCAATAATGGGGAGCGGATATGGGGTAATGACTACTATCAGAATCTTATGTTATGGTCGTTACCTGCGGCTTTAGAGAGTGGTGACTTAGCAGAACCATGCAAATCCGGTGGTTTGGTCAATCGCATCATAAGCGTTAATAAGAAACATTTTTTCTCCCGGATATAGCTTCAAGTGTGTAATTTCCATCCCTGCTTGAAATTTGACATTAACATCATCTGTCTGTGTGAATGATGCTATCCATTGCCCTGTCCATCCGATAGCAGTTATCGCACCACTGCCATCAGGTTTTTGAGGTTAAAAAATGGCAATATATACCTGAATTTCGTTAATACCTCCACCTAACGCCCAATAACTCAATATGGATAATCGCACATATCGAACACTATTTGTATAGCCGATCTCTATGTCTTGCCAACCGTTTCCATACGGAACTTTTACTCCGGGTTCAAGAATACCCTCAAATGTTGGTCCATAAGCACTGAAAAATTCGGGTTTGACAAACGCAGATTTAAAGGCTCTATCCCATACCTTTCCGAAACTTGATTCCTTGCCAAATACCTTGTTTCCATTTTCATCAAGCAAATCTATGCGGAAATCTATCGTTCCATAGTCGAAAAGTCCGGCATTTGATGTATTAAGAACTCTTATCATTTTGATCTTTGAACTCTCTTTGAGTTTGAGTGTAATTTCACCAGTTTGGCGATAGGGAAGAAGCCAGTATGTCGGTGGAATATAAAAAGGCCAACTGCTCATATTATCAGTGTATGACATTTTCTCATCTTTACCATAGCCAAAGCCTTGAGTTGTTTGGATTTCACCAAGAGTATAATCTAGTTTCCCATCAGACGGAAACTCCCATGTCCGATTATCAATAACATTTGAAGGCGGGAATCTTGGGTCTCTGCTTGCTGATGCTGTAACCTCCGCATCCAGCGCAATATTTTTCCAGCCTTTTATTGTGTATTTATCTCTTTCCTGTATTGCTGTTTCTGTTAATTTTCTGAGACCTTGCCTTAATCGTGCCTGACTTTCAGTGGAATTAGACATTAGCTGATTTTCAGCTTGCTCTTTCGCAATCTGTATAACTTCGCCATTTCGTTTTACACTTATATCACCATTATAATTTACCGATATAGCGTCTTGTGTGCCGTCCGGATGTGTCAATGTTGCTTCTATGCCTTCATCAGAATGTTTTGATATTATTTTCGGTATTTCTGCATTTTTAGGCAATGGCACAGCCAATGTAACTATCATATCTTTTTCTTTTCTTACAGGTACGCCCATCGGTGTGATGGTAATGTCGGAAAGCCATAATTTTGATTCTGGCTTTAACTCATGAGGCTGATGCACCCATGTAGCAGGGAGTAGTTCTGCCACTATTGCTGATACATTGGCAGGCGCGTCAAAATAGGTGATTGTCTCCAACCAATCATAATCAGGTTGAAATGAAGCAGGATCGGTCAGTCGTAGCGGGTCGGGATCACGTTCTTGAGTTTGAACCTTCTGGATCACTTTTCCGTCTTTATCCAGAAGCGTGAAATCAATCTTCCATGCGAAGTTCTCATATACTCTGGCATCCTGTTTCTTTGCTTTAACGCTGATCTTATATCTAGCATCCGGCATAAGCTGTATATTGCCTTCTAGTTTAGGTCTTAGTTCCTTAAAACCCTGAAAATATCTGGCATTTATCCCATCAATCTTCATCGCTTTGCCATCAGACCATAACTCAACAGGAATTACCTTTGTTTCCTCATTGACATTATCTATTCCGCCGGCTATCGCTCTGAGCAATAAAGCGTTGTGATCCATCACGTAGCTTACTATCGGTTGAGATGGTATGCCCTGCATCTCATAGCTCATTTTATCGTGTGATAAAGTCGCAAGAAGGATGTCTGCTTTGGGTCGTCTGCCAATAGCCATATTTGGGGAAAGGATTTCGTATTTTCCCTCATTTTCAGGGCTGTTCCAGATGTGCCAGTTAAAGCTGTGCCATTTTGCCTGATCTTGCTCTACATCATCAATAAACAGGAAATAGTCGTATATCAGGTTACGATCTTTAGAACGAACGTAGATAATGTCTCTATTGCGAGATTTATAATCCTTATAGGATTCGTTCTGCCCGGGTCTTATGTAATATTTGAGATTGCTTGCCCAGCTTTTGGTTTTGATCATACTCAAAGAATCGCTATCAAAATAATCCGTAACCAACATGCTTGGTGAAAGAGGATTACTTTCCGTTTCCAGAACTGACTCGGTAATAGCGTATTGATCCCATGGGAAATGCCATGAAAGCCCGGATGTTGTGCATAAAATTTCATTTCGAGAGGAAAGAAAAATGTCACCATTGAAATAGAGGTAGGTATGAGGTGAACCATATCCTGATCGGAACATGGTCATTCTATCAGTTGTGCGAAATAGTTTTGTTGGATAGGGAATCTTCTCTGGTTTCCCTGCAAGTGCTACCCAAAGAACCATCAGTGGATAGGACATACCGGCTTGATGTGCTTCTTCTATTCTGCCATTCCATATCTTTGCGACATAATAACTAGCAGGTGAATCTGGAAAATGGCTTGCATAATCAAACCACCATGACGAACCACCATACCTTTGTGGTAATTCGATGGGCTTATTTCCGATTATTGATGAAGAACCCTCAACGGATTCGCTTGTTTGATCTTGCTCGGTTGGGGGAACTGTCGCCTCAAGATATAACGGATAATAGGTGGCTTCATCAAAGCCGGGATGTATTCTAAAGTCTATGCCACGAGAATTGTAAAGTGCAACTGCGGCAGTATATAGGTTCTGCATTGATACAGACCAGTATCCAGACAAACCGGATTCTAATCCCTGACCAGCCCAACCGATGTCGCATGTTACGATCCATGAAAATGAATGAATGAGAGTATCCATCCAGACCTTATTTTCAGGTATGCTGTCTCCAACTACAATGGATGCCATCAACGCCGCAGAAAGCGCATTATTCCCCTGATTTTTCGATCTGAGATGATGCAGACCCATGAAAGGTGTATGATTGACGATACGCCAATAGCTCTCTACTCCCTTCTCTGCGATTATATTGATGGCGTTATCTTTCTGCTGTTTATCCCAACCGTCCCAGCACCAGTCAATAGTTACTGCAATATCATGGGTTATTATACCGTAATGTATCTGCGGCATATTTGCCCCACCCCAGTTAAACCAACCCCATCTAGGAACTCTACCTGCCATATCAATAATTTCATAGCATAACTGCGCATAATGTTTGTCGTCTGTTAGAAAATACATAAATGCAACACTTGGAATGTCATCTATCATTTTATATAACAGTTTACTAGCTGTCATAGCTGATTCTGGAACATATTCATTGGGATTATTTTCCCATACAATATCAAGCAGTTGATCAAGGTGCTTTTCAATCTCTGGTTTAGCATTTTTCCATTCATTTTCAGCCTCATCAGCCTTTTCCTTGACTCGTTTCATCAAAGGGTGTTCTTCAAGATTAATGACCTTTTCCCTAATCTTTTCAGCCTCATTTTTTGAGATCAATAATCCTTCTTTTGGTGCAGGCATTTCAGAAGCAACACTCGTCAATGTAAATAGTGACATAGTTAAGGCAATTGCTAATGTTCTCATTAGTTTTCTCCATATTGCGTATTTTGTCATTATGTTATCTATCTATTGGCTTTATTTTAACCATTTTCTATTATTTGTGTAAATACTGTTTTTATTTTTTATGATATAATGTATATTGTAATCGTTAAAAAATGCCATTTTGACATAATAGTAGAATGGGTTCATGGTTTTTGGTATGTTGTCTAAAACCATAATTTATCTGCTGTTATTTATGGTAAACATTAAATCAAATATAGGTGAAAACCATGAACCCATCCTACAAAAAACGTATTTTTTAACGATTACATTCTGATGAAATTAAAATATAAAAATCGCAAAGTGACGTTATGAGTCTGTATATATTCTGTTCACTTGTGATTAGAAGTTATACATCAAGTATAATAAGAAGGGAGAAAAAAATGAGAAAATTTTGCTACGTAATACTTGTGGCTTTTTTGATTTTGGCTTTAGTATTGCCAATATCTAATGCTCAGACGACAAAAAAAACGGGCAAAACGACAAATAAGTCAGCTAAACCAGCGCCAAATCCGACTTTACCAGATTTGGTTATTGAACCTAAAAGCGTTTCATTTTCAGATGTCAATCCGATGGAAGGCGATTCAGTTACTATCGCTGCGACTTTGACAAATAAAGGCACAGATGCCGCTGATGACATTGAGGTACGTTTCATCGAGGGTGATCCCCAAAATGGCGGGCTTCAGATAGGCTCTGATGCTGTCCTGCTTGGTTTGAAGTCAGGAGCATCAGGTAAAGTTTCAGTCAAATGGAGAGCCTCCGCCGGTGAAGCCAAAATATACGTCATAGCTGACCCGAACAACACAATTAAAGAAAGTAATGAAAACAATAACACTGTCATTAAAACAGCAAAAGGTCGTGTCTTGACTGTTCCAAAGGTCACTGACGAGCAAATAAAGCAATCCATAAAAAAGGCTATTGATTGGCTCAAGACCCAACAGGGCGAATTCTACGTCATCTGTCCTAATGGGCACGACAATTTTCTATTTTCTGCAATGGCTTATGGTAAATGCGTTATATGCGGTGCAAGTCTGGAAGGTATAGAACCAGTCCGTGCTCCTGATGAAAAAATGCCCGGCGGATGGATGGCAGAGATAGGTCCGGGTTTAACAGCGCTTGTTGTATCTTCTTTCCTTTATGCAGGCTTAGACGAATCCGACCCATCTATTCAAAAAGGCTTAGATCACCTATTCACAAAGACTCCTGCGCCATGGAAAGAATGGTCAGACGCCTACGATTACGCAGTCCTTATTCCCGCTTTGACTGCGACAGGCAATAAAGAGAAATATATGGAGATAGTCGAATATGCAACCCAGAAACTGATCGGATTCCAAACAGAAGACGGCGGTTGGGGGTACGGTGGTATGGCGGCTGATGCGGCTCACCTGCAATACGTCATCTTTGGGCTATACGCTGCACAGCAATGGGGTGTAAAAATACCAACAGAAGTATGGACAAAGGCAGTTACATGGCTGACAAGACTTCAAAGACCAGATGGCGGATGGAACTATAACGGTGAAGGAATAGGACCTTTCGCTGTTGACTCTTATGGAAGCATGACCGCTACCGCAATATTAGGACTCAAGGCAGGTGGACTTGGTCCAAACAATGAAGCAACAAAAAACGGCATTGATTGGCTACTCAAGCACTATACTATTTCACGAAATCCAGGGTCTTACTACTGGCATTATTATTACATGCTATCCCTTCAAAGAGCTATGGATATACCTCCAAAGCAGGATAAGCTAGGAGATCACGATTGGTATTCAGAGATGGCAAGTTTGCTTCTCAGTGTACAAAAACCTGATGGAAGCTGGATCGCAGATACACCGATATTTGCTACTGGTTCCGGAGCACAGGTTCCAACGATCATCGAATGGGGAGCGGAGAGGGGTGACATCATGACGACGACCTTTGCTTTGATGTTCCTTGTAAAAGCGATACCACAATCTGCGACCACTGACGTTGGATTCGGCAAGTCAACGATCACGTTCTCAAAGGCTGACCCGGTGGAAGGTGAACAGATAACCATGAAGGCGTCAATAGCCAACTTAACCCATGTTCCTGCTGATAACGTAAAAGTAAACTTCTACGATGGTGATCCGAAAAGTGCAGGAATTTTGATTGGTACATCGCAGATAATTCCTATGCTTGCTGATGAAGAAACAAAAGACGCTTCTGTCTTGTGGGATGCGAAAGGTGCTGGCGAACATAAAATCTATGTAGTTATAGATCCCTCTAATTCAATACAAGAAGCAAGTAAAGATAACAACATAACTTTCGGGCAAGTTTACGTCGGGGGACAGTCAACCCCGGCGATCCCCGGTATAACTCAAATTGGCGATGGACTCTACAAACTAGGAAAAGTTGATATTGATCTCAACAAAAAAACGGTTACAATATATGGAAAAGTAAATATGCCCGCAGGGCTTGTAGAATTGCTTGCGTGTACGAAATATGGGAAAGTGCATGAAAGTGTTTTGAGTATGGACGTTGAACCGATACATTTGCAGACAGCATTAATCCTTTTGGGGTTGGAATTCGTTGGCGGACTCCGTTATCAGGGTGATCCACTTACCCCGAAAGGTGATCGGGTTCAGATATGGGTGGAATGGACAGCCGGTGGCGAAGTCAAGCGCCACCGTGCTGAAGACCTTGTTTACAATCGTATAAAGCAATCCGCTATGGAACATACAGACTGGGTGTTCTCTGGATCAAGAATAAAAAGCGGTGTATTTATGTCTCAAGCCACAGGCACTCTAATCACCACATATCACGATCCAGATACCATACTTGACAACCCGCTTCCCGAAGGCGGAGACGACACCGTTTACATATCCAACAGTCAGGTTGTGCCGCCCAAAGGCACCGAAGTCAAGATGATAATAATGCCAGCTAAGGCAATATGAGTTGTTACCTTAATATCTATTTGAAAAATGGACCGGGCATACAATTATTTCTCAAACTTGCTTACGATTTTTTCATCCTTCATCCTTGCACCTCTACCCAGCTACCACTTTTGCTGGAAATAAGGGCTGATTCCATTATTTCCTGCACTTTGTAGCCGTCATAGAATGTTGGTGGCGCAGGCTTTCTGTTGACAACGTTTTCCAAAAAGCTATACATGCTTGCAATGTGGAAACGCTCCCATCCGACCATAAACTTTGGTCCAGGGAACGCCGCAGGTGCAGGATAACGCTGGACAGTCTCTATCCTTGTAAATCCTCTCTTTCCGCCAATGGGTTCGCCTATCGTCCTATTGTCATAGACATTAAGCCAATTCGCTTCCATCAAGTCAAACTTTATCGCACCTTCTTTACCGTGTATTTCAATCTTCAAGTCATCATTTGCGCCAGTGGCTATGCGTGACGCCTCAACCGTTCCTATTGCACCATTCTGCATCTTCATGAACATTATAGCAAGGTCGTCAACCTTTACATCTATCCGTTCAGAGCTACCCTTAGATACAGGTCTATCCTTAATAAACGTTTGTGTTGCAGCAAAGATTTCTTTACAGTCCCCAAGTAAATACCTTACCAGATCAAGAACGTGTGAACCCAGATCGAATAAGGCTCCAGCGCCGCCTTGATCTATATTTAGCCTCCAGCTCATGGGTCTATCGGGGTCAACGTAACCGGCATGAAGGTACATAGCTCTAAAGCTCATTGGTTCGCCAAGTATACCTTCGTCTATCAATTGTTTTGCACGTATAATGGCGGGTATAAATCTATACTGGAACGTCATCTGATGCACGACATTAGAATTTTCGGCAACGTCTATGATCTGACGTGCATCTTCTAAACTAACCGTCAATGGTTTATCACAGTAAACGTGTTTTCCTGCTTTGATAGCGTCAATTACAAGGTCTTTATGGAGATTATTCGGCGTACAGCAGTTGATGATGTGAATATCATCACTTGCCAGCAGTTCATGATAATCCGTAGTCCCGAACTCGTACCCGCCGTGCTTAACAGCACGCATCGCAGTTTCTTTCTTTGATGTGCATACGCCTACCAGACGGACAGATGCAGGCGGAGGGTCATAATAAACCGGGATGCTCTTGTAAGCATAAGTGTGCATCTTGCCTATGAAACCGTATCCAACCATTCCAACGCCAAATTCCTTATCTGACAATTTTGTATCCTCCTGTTATATGATATTTATATAGGCAAATCTATTGCTTTGCGTGCTTCTGCGTAAAGGTCTTTGATGTCAGCAGAAACTTTGCGTTCAAAGCACTTTCGAGCAGTGTTCTTGATAGCTTCATCTGACGCTACTAAATTAAGAAAATCCTCGCCAAAATAAAAGCACTCTAAACTTGAGAATACGTTATCGTTGTAGTATCTATATATTTCAGCTACAGTGCTTTCCATTCCAGCCCAATTGCTCAAAAAATAGATATAAACAAGTAGAGAATCCTCACAAGTATGGCACAAGATTGGTAATTTACGGGGATCGGGTTCGTGTAACAGAGTGACCTTTTCTCCTGTTATGCTTCCCAGTCCAAATAGTCCTTTGTCAAGTATACAAATCAGACTTGGAGAATATTCAGAAGCATATTTAAAGAGTATAGCAAAATCGAAGAATGATAGGCTCAAGTTTGCACAATTATATGCAAAAGCCGTTATTAAAGGAGGTAAGCTACTATAACATTTCATTGAGCGAAGCGCCCTTGATTTTCCGAATATATCCTCAAGTTCAGATTTATTTAGATATGATTTGATTTCAACCGCAGCTAGAACACTTTCTATAAGTGCTATGGGAGTTTTATCAAAAGTAAATAAACGCGGCCACAATATACGATCAACAAGTGCACCATCGAATTTTGGTGATTGTTTATCCTCTGTATTAACTATCACAGCCTTTGGCTCAACTGAAATACTGACTGGAAGTAGATTAGAGAGAGTATCGAATATCTGATATTCTCTGCTTTCTCCCTTCGACACATTGTGTTCAATTCGATCAGAAGAATTAAAACTAATCTTAAGACTATTAGAATAATCTCGAAACCATGCCTGGATGCTTGTTAAAGATGATGTTGTTTTCATTCAATTACCCTACATTCTACTCCCTTCCAGATGGGACCTCGGGGACCATTTTTATCAATCTCAAGACCAATTATTTCATCTATGCGAATTATGCGTAGCTTGTGACCGTTGTATTTTAATTCCGTTGACAGATCACCTTTGACTATTACTTCATCGAAAGTGACAGATTGACCGTCTATTTCATATATCCTATCTGTCGTTCCTACGATTTTCCCTGAACTATAAATATTTTTAGATTCCTTTAATGAAACTAATGTTTTTGGCATAGCTAACTCCTTTAATTGTATTTTGTCAGCTAACTATATACTAAATAGAGTGTTTCAGCTTATCGAGCATTATACATTCCATAGACAAAAAACGCAAGTTAAATCTAACCAAAACTTTTTTGTCTAGTTGACATTATAAATTAGTTTTGATATACTTTTATTGGTGATTTTTTCTTTTTAGCTTTAGTAATATAAGAAGATAATCTTATCAATTTGAGGAAGGGGGTATATAAGAAAAAACATTATTTTCTAGCATTGTTATCAAGAACCGATAATATGTATTAACTTTTCTGGTTCTTTGGTGTAAAGTGTGGGAATAATTCTTGCACATAAGAAATACCATCTTATATGTGTCATTCCAGCGCAGGCTGGAATCCAGTTTTCATGCGGCTTTTATGGATTCCAGCCTGCGCTGGAATGACAGATGATGCGGGTAATTTTTTATTTTTAATCTCTATGCAATTTTCATTCCCACACTCAACACGGAAGTTCCACTTTTCTTTATTCATAAGAGGAGGCAACCGATATGTAACAAAGTATTAGATCTATCAGCTTTTGTTTTTTTGTCTTTTTTAGAACGTAGCGTTAATTTTCATAATCTTTGTTAATTTTGTATTTTATAAGGAGGAAAAAGTTATGAAAGGTTTGCTAATAGCAATTTGTGTTTCAACAATGCTGTGTCTAACATTTTCGGTGATGGCTAGCGATCTAGCATTATATACTGGTCCAACAAACCCGGACTGGATATCCGCAGCTTCATGTCGCAGGGAAGCGGATGATATGATCAAAGGACTCAAAGGTGTCTTTAGTAGTATTAGCGATTTCGGTGATAAGAAGGAAGCTGATCTTGGTGCTTGGGCAAAGTCACATACAGGTGACGGTAAGGTTGATGTGCTAATAACTGCATCAGGTACGATGCCGAGTAGTCTCTATCCATTCCCGAACAAACAGCCCGATGGGTCTGTAGTTGAAAATTTCGTTGATGATGGAAACGTCTTGATCAACATCGCTGACTGGATTGGATACATGAGCTACGAAGGCGGCGTTCGCAGTGCAGACAATGGCCCAACTGGCGCGGCAAACATATTTGATGTTCCCGGCTTGGATTTTGGCAGTCGTAATAACAATATGAAGGTAAATGCCAATGGTAAGAAATATCTTCCCTCTCTGAAGGATTTTACAGATGACCGCCCATGGCACGTAGAGCTATTAAAAGCAACAGATTGGGTAGTGACGACCTTTGCAGAACAAGATGCTAATAACGCAGATCCTGCCGTCGCAGTGAACAAAAAGACCAAAGGTGTCATTGCCGCCATGATTCAAAAAGCCTGGCCGAATCCCGCAGCAAATGAAGATAACCGAGGGGAAGTAGTCGTTGAATTTATAAAGAACTGGCTTCCCTTAAATTCTGCTCTAACTAGCGTAGAGTCAAAAGATAAGTTAAGCGTTACCTGGGGAAGTATTAAAACATACTAAAAAAACAAATGTAAGAGACAAGGGATGCAAAAACCTTGTCTCTTACGCTCTAAATACAATAGGAGGTAAATATGATAAAAAGACTATTAGTTTTAGTCATCAGTTTACCAATGTTGTTTTTTGCATTGACAGTTATGCCTGCTGATCTTGCTCTGTATACTGGTCCGACAAATCCAGACTGGATATCCGATGCTTCGTGCCGTAGGGAAGCAGATGACATGATCAACGGACTTAAAGGCGTATTCAAAAGCATTAGCGACTTTGGTGATAAGCAAGAAGCTGATCTTGGTACATGGGCAAAGAAGCATACTGGTGATAAGCAAGCAGACGTGATAATACTTGCATGTGGCACAACGCCAAGCAGTCTCTATCCCTTTCCCAACAAAGAACCAAACGATTCTGTAGTCGAGAATTACATTGATGATGGTAATGTCCTGATCAACATAGCGGATTGGATATTCTACATGAGCTATGAGGGTCATGTCCGCAGTGCGGATAACGGGCCATCCGGTGCGGCAAACGTTTTCGATGTTCCCGGCTTGGATTTTGGTAGTCGTAATAACAATATGAAGGTTAATGCTAACGGTAAGAAGTATCTTCCTTCTCTAAAGGATTTTACAAATGATCGTCCATGGCATGTAGAACAACTCAAAGGGACAGATTGGGAATTGACGACTTTCGCAGAAGCGGATGCTAATAATGCCGACCCTGCGGTTGCAGTTAATAAAAAGACTGGTGGTATTATCGCCGCCATAATGCAGAAAGCCTGGCCAAATCCTGCCGCCGCAGAAGATAACCGAGGGGAAGTAGTCGTTGAATTTGTGAAGAACTGGTTGAGTCTAAATATTAAACTTGGCGCAAGCGTGGAACCAGGAGGCAAGTTAAGTACTACCTGGGGAGGGATCAAGGCGTACTAGGATAAGTTTGATTGTCAAATCCCACAGTAATATAACTACAAAAGGCGGGATAAACGGTCCCGCCTTTTCATTTTATGAATCCGTACTTCTTCATTCGATATTGCAAGGCACCACGCCCTAAATTGAGAAATCGAGCCGCTATGCTCTGATTCCAGCCCGTCATATCAAGTGCTTGCTTGATCAGTTGCTTTTCGATCTCTTCCAGCGATGCCCCTTCATTAGGTAGTTTGTATGTTGAATCGCTGATCTTGTATCCCTTTATCTCTGGGGACAATAATTCAGACATAATAACTTTTTCATTTGCTAGTATAACCGCCCGCTCAACTGCGTTTTTTAGCTCTCTTACATTACCTGGCCAATTGTAGTTTATCAGATACTCCTTAGCCTCATCAGAAAAACCCTCTATATCTTTCCTGAAATCATTGTTAAACTGCTCCATAAAGAAATGAGCCAAAAGCATGATATCTTCTTTTCGCTCACGTAATGGTGGTATTAGAATGGGTAGAACGTGCAAGCGATAATATAGGTCTTCTCTGAATTTACCTTCATCTACTTTTGCTTTCAGGTCTACATTTGTGGCGGCGATGACCCTTATATCAACATTGATCTCGTTTTTACCGCCCACTCTCCTGAATGTTTTATGTTCTAAAACTGATAATATTTTGACTTGAAATGGTATTTCTACATGCCCAATTTCGTTAAGGAAGATTGTTCCACCGTCTGCAAGTTCAAATAAACCTTCTTTTTTCACCTTCGCATCAGTGAAAGCACCTTTTTCATGACCAAATAATTCGCTTTCCAGTAGAGTTACTGGAAGAGCTGTACAGGTAACTTCTATAAGAGGTTTATCTCTACGAGCGCTCTCATAATGAACAACTCTTGCGAGTAAATCTTTTCCTACGCCAGTCTCGCCCTGTATTAATATAATGCCAGCATCACTTTTTGCTATCCTGTCAGCTAAAGAGATTAAATTTTGCATTGATTTACTTTTGCCAATAATGCTACTAAAGCTGTATTTACCCTCTTGTTCAGCCCGTAAACGTGCAATCTCTCTTTTATAACTTTTGGTTTCAAGGGCTTTTTCTATTTTTATCATCATCATTTCAAAATTAACTGGTTTTGTTATATATTCATAAGCCCCAGCCTTCATAGCATCTACCGCTGATTCTATACTGCCATAAGCTGTCACCATAATGACGGGTATATCATTGTTTATTTGTTTTATTTGTTTCAGTACATCTATACCGCTCATATCGGGGAGTTTAATATCAAGCAAAACTATACTTATATCGTTCTGTCTAAGGTGATATAAACATTCATCGCCGCTATTGGCGATGATGGCATCATATCCTTCTTTGTTAATATAATATTTTAGTGTTTGACAAATCATCTTTTCGTCATCTACAATCAAGACTTTTGCTTTAGCCATTTCTCAACCCCATCCTAAAGGTTGTTCCTTTTCCAACCTGACTTTTTACGGTTATGGTTCCCTGATGTTCTTCTATAATTCTTTGAGCTATGGAGAGTCCAAGTCCTGTACCTTCGCTTTTCGTAGTGAAATATGGGTTAAAAATCTGCTCTAGCTTTTCAGCACTAATTCCCACGCCAGTGTCAGATATTTCTACTACGATCTGACTTGAGCCTATGTCTTGAAATGTTTTAAAGCGGATACTTTTCGGAGTTTTCCCATCATTTTCTCCAATAGCTTGTAGAGCATTGATAGCTATGTTAAGAATCACCTGCTGCAATTGCTCGGAATCTGCCATAATGATCGGCACATTATCGTCATATTCTTCAAATATAGATACTCCCTGTGTTTCTGATTGACTATTTATCAAAAAAAGTACACTTTGAATAACTTCATTTATATCTGTAGGCGAAAGTTGCAATGGCGCAGGGCGAGCAAACTGCAAAAAATTGCTTATTGCATCATTGAGCCTTTTGATCCTTTCAATAATCTCATCGAGGATTTCTCTACGAGGGTCTGTCTTTACAGTGTCATCAGCCAGGATCTGAACTGCCCCACTGATACCTGCTAGAGGGTTGCGGATTTCGTGGGCTATACCAGCTGCTAATTGTCCTATTGTTGCCATTTTATCTGCACGACGTATCTGCTTCTCCATCTCTCTTCTTTCTGTAAGGTTTGTGATAATTAATACTACACGTGTCACCTCGTTAGCGTCATTTTTTAATAATAATGTAGAAACCTCAATAGGGATATTACTGCCAGATTTCGTAGATATATTTGTTTCATGGAAAACAAACCTTTTATTTTCACGAATGGTTTCTGCTGCAAATGATGCCAAAACACCAAATAAGTCTTTTATCTGTCGTCCTTTTACCTCTTGTGCTTTGTAACCCAGGATCATTTCTGCTGAAGAGTTGAAGTATGTTATCTTTCCTTCTACATCAATAGTTATTAATCCATTACTCATGTTTTGTAAGATACTGTCATTGAAATTCTGCATTTCAGTCAGAGCAACAATCTTTTGCCTCAACTCTTCGTTAGCAACTTCTATTTTTCCCTCTAATTTTTTATATAACCGGGCGTTTTCTATCGCCATACCAGCCTGATTTGCAAAAATTGATAACCCTTTAATATCCTCATCCGTTATCGGTCGTTTATTGTGCAGGTTATCTACCATGATTAAGCCTATCGCTTCGTTTTGAGTCATTAAAGGAACTGTAACAAAAGATTCGCTGCCAAACATCATTAGAACAAGGTCTGCTTTTTTACCATAGGCTTCTTGTATTACCGGACATTTACAGCAAACTTCTGTTTTTTCTTTAAAACTTAGCTGTACATTATCTCGACAGAGCGTCGGGGATTTAATCCAGCAGGCTAAGTCATCGGAATAATATGCAGGACATTCGATCTTAGTGCATTTATAAAATTCCCAGCATTTTACATCCCTTTCTGGTACCAAGCAAGCATCATACATCCCCATCTTTACGTTAAATGTCCTGGCATCTAAAATAGTATTCACCAGTATGCCATACTCCCTATCAAGAGGGATTTTAATATTGTCTATAATATCCTTAGCTATACCTATGCCTACTCTACCTTCCAACACCTTTTCTGAATTATCATTTTCATTTACTAACAATAGCGCTACTCTATCGAACCCAAGCCCTTGAACGATTCCCTGAACTGTTGTATACTCTATCTCATTAAGGTTATTTGTACTTCTGATATCTCTGGCTGTCTTATGTAACGCCTCAAGCCTTTCTATATCCGTACGTATTTTTGCTACCATTGAATTAAAGCTTTTAGTCAGTTTTCCAAACTCGCTGACGTTTGGAATATGAGCTTCAGCCATTAAGTTACCTGCTTCCACCTTGTCTATGGTATCAACCAATTTCTTGACTGGGCGATTAAAAAGATAGACATATAGTAATACAATTACGAGAGATATACCTATAGCCGCCAGAAGCGCAAACTGTATTACTCTAAGGCGAATCTTTGCAATATCAGAAAATGTATCTATCACTAACATATCAATATCAAGCGCACCAAGCACTTGCTTTCGGGAGTCGTGACATTGATAACATTTAGGACTATTTATGATAGGTGTTACTACTGAAAAAATCTTTTTTCCATTGGTATCGTACAAAACTTGCTCTTTGTCATTAATATCTTTCAATAAGCTAATATAGCGTTTATCAATAACATTACCGATGTTGTTACGATCTGAATCTTGTAAAATAGAGCCGGTATCAGGATTAAATATCCTAATCTTATTTATATTTTTAACCGACCCATAACTTTCTATCATTTTTTGTACTTTGTATGCTTTACCCTCGACCATCGCTTCGCTCAAACCTGTATTTATAGAAATAGACAATAGTTCTGCTGTCTGTTTTGAGCTATCCAATATTTGTTTTTCTTCAATCTTGAAGTCAACATAAGCATAGACAGCGAGGATTGCTATTACAAATACAATTATTTTAAGACCAAAACTTTGATAGAAAGCCATTATTGGGAGCTCCCTATTATAGATTAATAACTTGTGCTAACTAGATTCGCGACTTCGCTGGAATGACAGTATTTCAGGAGTTGTCATTACTGATCACTCATCGCTAACTTTTGTTTTTTGGAGGGGTCGGAGTATGATCTAAAAAATCTGCCTTCATTTCTATTTTCGCATTTTTTTCTAATTGGTTAAGCCAATTTTGGTATTCTTTTTGTTGTTTTTCAGCTATAAGTTTGCCTTTAATGCTGTCACTAACCTCGTAAAACTCTTTTGTAGCGGCAGGTTTCTTATCCTCTAACTTTAGGATATAGTATCCAAAGTTCGTTTTCAACGGTTCGCTGATCTCTCCGACCTTTAAATCAAAGCATATCTTTTCCATTTCAGGAAGCATTTTACCTTTTTCAATATACCCGATGTCTCCACCTTGTCTTGCTGTGTTTTTATCTATAGATTTCTCTCTAGCTAGTTTTTCAAAATCGGCACCGTTTAACAACTCCTGACGAGTTTTTTGGGCTTCATCTTCTGTTGCTAATACAATTTGCCTGATTTTTACTTTTTCACTTTCATTAAATGTTTCTTTATGTTCATCATAATATGCCTTTGCTTCCTTATCAGTTACGACAACCTTATCCAGAACTTCCTTCTTTACTAACCCATCTATCATTGCACTTTCTGTCACTTCGCGCATAAGTTCCTCAATCTTCTTTTGGACTTCTGCATCCTTATCCAACTTCAATTCCTTTGCCTTTTGCAGCATTAGTTTATTCTGGATTAATTCTTTCAAGAATTCTTTATGTCCCTCTTCACTGCGATACATCGCCTTTTCATAATTTGATAATTGCTTAAATTTCTCGTTGTAATCATTTACAGTAATTTTTTCTCCATTGACAACAGCTAAGACACTTTCATCTTCTTTATTTGTGGTTTTACTAGCAATATTCTTTTCTTGTGATTTGCTCTTAGTATTATCGCTATTAACACTTGTAATAAAAACACATCCAAACAGGAATAGAATTAGTATTATCTTTTTAGGGTATGTATTCATTTCTGACTCCTCATAATGGTCAACCAAATTAATTTTTTGACTTATAAAATATAATTGTAGGTTGGGTCGAAGCATGAGACCCAACTTTGATAATATTATGTTGGGTTTCGTTCCTCAACCCAACCTACTTTTGAGATTCATAAGTTAAATAATTAATTTGGTAAACCAGTAGTTTTGTTTTCTTTGTTTTTAGTTTTAAGGTTTGCATTAGTTGGTAATAATCCATGTGTGAGATTTTCTACCATTTCAGAAATAACAATCTGTGCAAGACGGCTAAGAGAGATAATCTTTCCAAAACCAAAGACAGTTTCACGGTCATTGCCATCGTGTGTATGACTAATAGCCCATATAATATCACCAGTTTGAACATCCAACATTCTGGCAGTTATAGAAACAACAGGAACTGTTTCATTTCTTTCTTGACGCAGTTCATACTCATCAACAGAACCCATAATAACTGCTTGCACATTAAGTTGCTTTCCAAGTTTTTGTAGTTTATCCAAATCTATTTCCGAAGTGGTTCGTATCCTTAGATTACGCAATGATTTTTCTACTTCTCCCATTTCTGCTATTTTAAACATTTCTGTACGCACAAGCTCTGTCAATAGCAGATTCTCTACTTTCTTTCCAGCATCCTGATAACCGCTAATATTATCAAATGGCAACATTGCTATAGATTTAACATCTGAAACATTCAAATCGGGTTTTATATATCCTTGTACATAAGTCTTTGCACATCCGGCTAAACCTATTAGCAATCCAATCAAAACAAGGATAAGAATTTTATGAAACATATTCATAACTGCTTTTTTCCTTTAGCGCGTATAAGTAGCTAGAGAGGCAACCATATCTTGAGCTAATTGATGAGATAACTTACTCAAAGAATTAACTTTTCCCCATCCCAGTATGGGAATTCCTGTACTACCTCGTTTGGTATAAGTGCTTGCCCAAATAATGATACCCGTCTCCGCGTCAAGTAACCTGACTGAAACGCTTACTTCAGGGATACTTTGATCGCCAACCCTATCTATGCTGTATTCTTCAACGGAACCAACAAGGACCGCTTCTACATGCAGTAAATCTCCTATCTTTTTACTAATTGGAATTTCTTCTGGTTTAGCACCCGGAGCATTGGGAGCATTAACAACAGGAGTTGGATTTTGGCTTTCGCTATATGATAATCCAGCCGATTGCAATAGCTTGTCTGTTTCACCTATGTCTAACACGCCAAAACTACCTGTCCTCAAAAGTTCAACAACAAAGCTATTTCTCACTTTCTCACCGGCTTTGTCGTCTGTGGAAAGATTATTGAATGGCATTACAGCTATCTTCTTTATTCTATCAAATCCCGGAGTGGGATGTATGTAAATACGAGGACCAGAACATCCAGACGTTATTATACTTGCTGAAAAAATAGCTATAAAAAATATTGCTTGTAAAGTTTTTTTTACCATAATTTCACCTACCTTAAAACCTGATATTCACACGGAATGTAAACTTGTTAATGACTCTATAATTCAATTCCCTATCATTGATCTGACTTTCATAATCCAAAGACAATGTGGTATTTTGGTTTATCTCCTGATCAAGTAGAATGGTAAAAGATTGTGTTATTTCTTGCCTTTCATACAGCGACAAAGAACTTTTATAAGAACCACCTGATCGGCTATAGAGAAAACTTAAATTAGACTTATCTCTGGTACAGATAAATTCACACCTTAAAAAGTTATCACTGCCTCCCAATTCACTGTATATACTCTTATTGTAACTTAAGTTAAGATTTAACCAGCTATTAAATGAATAGTAGACATCACTTTCTACTCGATGCTGTATCTCTTTATCAGACTGACTTATCGCTCTAGTATCGGTTCTCTGCCAGTCATAGCTTACATTAGTTCTGAGATTCATTGTAGGCATGGCTTCCAATCCTACTGTTATATTATCTCTATCACTACGGTATTCACTGACAAGGTCATTTGAATTAGACAGATTTAACCGAGATGAAAACTTTAGTCCTTCTATGGGTTCTAAAAAGAACTCGAAAGAGTTGCTAGTTAGATTAAGTGTTTGTATCCCCTTCCTTTGAGAGTCGTATACTAAAAATTGTCCAGTAAAACCTAAGCCTTGCCAGGGTTCAATATCCAGCATTAACGATTTATTTTCGTCGAAGGAAGTTCTCCCGGATACATTGTTTTTGGAATAAATCGTATTTACAAGAATCCCTTGTAAAGGTTCAAGCCGAAGCTGGAGTGTATTTGTCAATAAATTATTGTTATCAGCAGACAATAGCGTTTTTGTTGTAAAATTTTCGCGCTTCTCTGAATGCCCGACTGTTGTACCTAACAGAGAAATCGTGGGCAGTGGAGTAATCTGGAAACCTACGGAGAAATCTCGCCCATTGCTTTTTATATTTCCTATCGTCGCTCCTTCTGTATTGTTTTGATCTATTCCATATTGCCCATTAAGAGATAAAAATTTAGTAAAAGAATGCGAGAAATTTATATTTCCATAAGTTTCGGAAGTCTTTACGTCGTATTTAGAACCCCGGATAAAATCTCTCAGATTCCTTTCCTGTCTATTTAGCATGATCTGAAAGGGTCCTATATTGTCCTCTATCCCGAACTGTAAGTTATCACTATTTGAATTTAGGTTGTGATCTTTTGGAATATCTCTTGTTCCCTGCCTGGCATAGTTCACACTAAAAGTTGGTAAGCTAGGCAGAGATATGCTCAGATTTTCATATAACCACGAATTAAAAATGTTTCTGCTTACACGCACAGAGTATCCGCTTGAAAGGCTATAATGTTTGCTGTTTAAATTGATAGCATACGTGGGAGATACATTATTTAGGATCTCCGATTTTTCACTATAATGCACAAATCCAAAATTTAAACCAAGCGATCGCCACAATCCAGTATTTCCAAACGAGTTAAAATTTATACTTTGCTCAGATTCTCCAAACCACTTTCCGTTCTCTTTAGTTAAATCATAAGATAATAAGGCGTTTCCAGATGTTCTGGCATTAGCCGTACCACATAAACTAATGCCTACAAAACATAAAAAAAAAATGACAAATAATATTTTTTATACATCAATTTAAAACCATATTCAAAAGTAATATTAGTAGCTACCTGGCATAGGTAATAGTATAGTCTTCCTTAGCGTGACACGTTGACGTACAATTGCCAGCGGTTGATGTGTTTGGTGATTCAGTATATGCTGTCACACCCGGTGTTCTCCCTGTCACTATGAGATGCTTGAGGCTTGTTGAGGCATGGGAATTATGACAGGAATAACAGGAAACTTGCTCTTCAACTACGTGCTTTATATGCAGATTAAAGCGGCTGTAACCCCAAATAATTTCTTTAGTGAGTGGAGGAGTAGGTGTAAAATCATTATTAGCATAAGTGTCGTATTTATGACAGTCAAAGCAAAGCTCAGTGGATACTGCGGTATGTGACGTAACAGGATAATTTTTCTTCAAAATGTGGTTGTTTGACGAACCATGAGGTCCCCTAATCAAAGTGTTATCACTGGTATGGCAATCGCTGCAATACATTTTTGATGTAGACGTCCATCTGTTTACAAATGCGTCATCGTTGATATTCAAATTCTTACCAGCAGACTCTATCGGATGATAAGAGGGATTGTTATAATTAAACAGCGTTGCCATATCCGACTGCCCGACTGGTTGTGTTGTCCATGAAGAGTGGCACTTAAAACATAGCTGATACTCATAAGATATATCAGTAGAGGGGGAAATATAATTGTAAGATGGATGAGTACCTGCTAATCCATTTATTACATCAATACCGCTTACGCCTTTTATAAGATTTGAGGCATCTGGTGGTCTTTGAGACGCATCAGATTTCGCATAATGCGGATTGTGACAATCCACACATTCGGCGTGACGATTGGAACTGCCAAAATCTCTTGGTGTGTCACCTTCAGATTGACTATGCCTATCAGTATAATCACTTGTTGGATGGCGATATGTCTTGGTGATTTCACCTTTAATATTTGTAGTGGGAGAACCGTCATGACAAGTTTGACACAATTTTTCCTCTCTTGAAAAAGTAAGACCCGGTATCAGACCAGAAGCATCTTTGTAGCCATGCGGTGTGTGGCAATTCAAGCATTTACCGTTATCTGACGATGTACGTGCTGGCGGAGTGGTACCAGGCCAATATGTATTTGAATCAGTTGCATGAGAAGAACTATTGTAAATCGTTGAACCTTGATATACGTTATTCTTTCCTGATAAGTTATGGCATGTATAACATAAATCGTTATCGTTTCTTTTGAAAAGAAGGTAATCATAAGGTCCTCCAGATGTCGGTACGCCATCCCGACTAGCATGTTCATCATGGCAGTGAATACAGTCTCCATCTGATTCTCCAGAAATTCGCTTTACACTGGTTCCATGCTTGGTAGACGTATAAACACCATCCGTACTGCTCGCAGATAAGGGATTCCATAATAGGCATATAATAATTGTATATAGCAGACTTATAGTAGCGGCATATTGAATATGCCCTTTAGGGAATAAGGGGGGATTTAAGTGCTTGTAATTTTTATTAATACTTTTCTGAGACATTTACTATATCCTGCTACTGATTATGACACTGCTGACAGGTGGAAAGCATGCTGTTTCCATCAGCATAAATCAAACTGTTTTTTTTAGAAGAACTATGAGCCTTGTGACATGAAAGACAGAATACTCTGTCATCTGTGCTTGGTACTGTTGTATCATTAGGACTTTGTACCTTGATACGATTTGAAATTGTGCCAGACCAGTGTGAGTAATCTGCGTGGCTTGATCCGCTTATAGATATATCTTGAGGATGCCGAAACCAGGGTTCTGGTGAACCTGTTTCACTTATTCCATGATAGTTAGTGTGGCAGTCATTACACCATTCACTCATACCACTACGATAGGTAATATTCGACGGAGCATAAACATCGTCAGGGCTGTTTCCCCCTGGACCATCTGCCGTTTTTATTTGAGATGCGACCACGCTAACATCGGTGCTATTCCCGCTTCCCGCAGGATTCGGTAATAAATTACGATAATTAGAGTTACCATGAGAATCATGGCATGAAGAGCAACTTAAAACTAGGCTGTCAGTTCCACCCGGTGGGATTTCCCCGGAAGCCATGCTCAAGTTATGAGCTTTATTGCTTGCAATGCCGCCGGAATTTGCAAAATATCCACCAGCCGGATCTGATGTATACGTTACAGGAGCAACTACATCAGGCGCATCTGTATCAGTGCCGTCATGACAGGACAAGCATAGGGTATTTACAGTGCTTGATAAAAGCAATTTCGGGAAGGGCCCGCCAAATTCAGCCCGATCTGGTCTTATGCCACCCTCGCTGTAATGAATTGTATGACAGTCAGAGCATACAAGCTGAGATGACTGATGCCATGTTCCTGCTTTGGTGCTTAGAGCATAGAAAAGAATGATAATGGTGATGAAAAAATAAATAAATTTTTGCTGCATAATTGGTCAATCGGATAAGTTTTTCCAAACTTTAGTAGTTTATAATTATTATTAATGTTATGCACTATGTATTATGGAAAATGGTATTATTCATCTATTTCGAATACCTGAATCCGATTTGCCCCTTTTTCCAACACATATAGCTTATTATGCTCATCAATAGCTAAATCAATAGGAAAAAAGAAATGACCTGATTCAGTACCTAACTCGCCAAATTGGAATAAAAAACTTCCGTCAGTTTTAAAGACTTTTATTTGATGCCTGAAAGTGTCGGCAATCCAGATTCTATCTTTTTTATCTATACTTATTCCTCCGGGGAATGAGAATTCATGATCATCTGTGCCATGAGTGCCAAACGACGTTAGAAACTTTCCTTGACTATCAAAAATCTGGACAGGAATTTGCTTTGAATCTGCAACGTAGACTCGTCCGTTGTTATCAACATCAATCCCTGAAATTAGTTGAAATTTGCCCTGTCCTTCGCCTCTTTCTCCAAATTGAAATAGATAATTACCCTCTGCATCGTAAACTAGAATTCGTGCTTTTTCTCTATCAACTACATAAAGATTACCTTTAGAATCCAGACACATTCGTCCGGGCTTGAATGGAACATCATTCGGCGTATGTAAATCAGTAATATAATTGCCCCGAAAATTATAAATCTGAAGTTGCTTTCTTTCCATCTGACTAATATAAATTTGGCCATTCATGTTTACAATAACGTCTATCGGTGCTTCTAATCTCTGAATAGAAGTAATCTGAAAAAGCGGCTGACCATCTATGTCGAAGATGTCTACCTGATTATTTCCGGTATCGGCAACGTATAATTCATCATGATATTTGTCGTAATAAATGCCCATAGGAGAGGAAAAGTTCTGCTCTTTTGAAAATTTATTAATGATAAATAATGGTTTTAAGGAGATTTTTGAATTGGGATCAGATAAGGCTGGGTTTTGAGCAAAGAGTGTATGACTGAAAACAAATAGCATATAAAACAGAATATACATAGAACAGGAGTCTTTTGGCTCTTTGATATTAAAAAACCGTCTAATGATAGTAGGATTCATATCAGGCTTGTCTTTAATAATATATAATGAACACCGAATTATTCGTAATCTATCTGTTCTTCAATCTCTGGTAACTGATCATCAACCTGCACTGATATATTAAAAAGGTCCATAGCCAGTTGGGTATATAAGTACCCTCGTTCTGTATTAGCATATTCTCTAAGCTGTACGATGGGAGTATTCATCAGCTTGGTAGTAATTGAGTTAGCCATAGCTCGCAGAATCTTTTCTTCTCTCTCTGATAAAGGTCCCAATTTTCGCATCGCTTTTTCCAACTCGGTATCTCTAATCTCTTCTCCTCTTTGACTTATAGCTTTTATAACAGGAACAGCATGAAGATTGTTTAACCATCTGGTAAAGTTGTCAATAGCGTTTTCAATAATTCTTTCGGCTTTTTCTGCTTCTAGCTTTCGTTCTTCTAAACATCTATCTACAATATTTTGTAAATCGTCAATGTTATATAAATACGTACATTTTAGTTGTGATGATTCAGGTTCAACATCCCTTGGAACGGCAAGGTCAATCAAAAATATCGGTTTATAATCCCTCTTCTCCATTATATTTGCTAATTGATCTTTTGTGATAATGTAATTTGGTGCGGAAGTGCAAGTTACGACAAGGTCTGCGTTGATCATATTTAGAGATAGATTTTCAAAAGACACGGCACATCCATTAAGCTGGGTTGCCAATTCTTGCGCTTTATCATAAGAGCGATTGCAAACCATCACTTCGGAAGCGCCATTATTAGCCAGATTTCGAGCTACAAGCCTACCCATCTCACCTGCGCCAATGAGTAGGATGGAGCAATCTTGAATGTCATTAAACACCTGTTTTGCCAATTCGACAGCGGCACCGCCGACAGAAGAAGCGCCGTTACCTATTCGTGTTTCTGTGCGTATCTGCTTGCCTAGTTTTAATGCCTTTTGGAACAGAACATTCAATACAGTATTGCTGGCTGAATTCTCACAAGCGATCTGGTAGGCTCTGGCAACCTGTCCCAGTATTTCCATCTCACCAAGAATCATGGAGTCCAATCCAGAAACCACCTTAAATAAATGTGTTATCGCTTGCTGGCACGTAAAGCTATATAAATATTCCTTTAATTGCTCAATATCAATCCCGCTTTTATCCGATAAAAGTTTCCAGACTTCAGACAGAGCGAAATCAGTATCTTTAGAGGTAACATATATTTCTGTACGGTTGCATGTAGACAGTATAACACAACCTGCGATTTTTCCCGTAGACTTTAGTCTATCAAATATAGAAATAAGCTGAGAGCTATCAAAAGCTAATTTTTCACGTATCTCTACAGGAGTTGTTTTATGGCTTACGCCAACAGCGATGATAAACATTAGATCGTATACTCCTTATGCTATGAAAATAGTTTATAATAGTATAACAAATAATAATAATATAACAAATAGTAATTTACAAGTATTCCCATAAATTCTATGGACATATAGATAAATAAAAATTGTTTATGCCCTACTTCAATGTTTTTAGCTATCCGTCAATTAATTAGAAGTATGACGGATAGCTTTTTATATACTGTGTAAAATATAATGAAAGGCGCCAAATGTTTGACGCTTCCTGTTATACTGATTCTGAATTGAAATATTACATATCTGGCAGAAACGCACACGTAAAGGGTGTGGCTACCAATATCGTATCTGAATCAAGAAATGGTATCATTATAGAACGCCGCCTTGCGCATGGCACTGATTGCACAGCTTTCGCATGCCGCTGCCTGTTCCAGAATTGCCTTCGGTATCGCCTTCTTCCGAGAGCGTAGTGCTTACATTTGTTCCTGAAAGATAGATCAATCCGAATGGGTTCCTGTTGCCATGAGACTTGTGGCATGTAATACAAGTTGGTGTTAGATCAGATGGTGCAGAAGCCCACGCTGTACCTTGCGTCCCCCAATCACCTGTAGGACTCATAACTTTGGCACGATAAACTCTACTTTTGAAGACATCAAGACTGGAATGCTTATAGTCTGATACGGAAGCACCGATATCAGCATCCGCAGTCGGGTGATGCAGCCATCCTGTGCTTGTACTTCCCATATTGCTATCACCTGATTTACCGTGAAAATCTGTATGGCAACCTTTACAGAATTGACCCATAGCTGATTTTGTTGAGTCAGGTTCATTAAAGTCTACATTGTCTACACTATAGTTGGTAGCGATCACTCCCAATGACCAGCTTCTCAGGAACACATCCTTAGTAATATTGTTGCTGCCTTTTGCATAAGTGATTACTGGTGATGATCCATCTAGGTTGCGATAATTTGCATTACCATGAGGTTCATGGCAATTGGTGCATTGCAATGTAATGCTCATTGTACCACCCGGTGGTGTAGCAGAAACCCCTAGTGTGTGTCCCTTATAGTTTTCATGGTTTGTACCGCCTGTAGTCAAAGCCCCAGCTTCACGGATATAAGCTCCACCTGTCGGGGGCGTTTCATCGCCTTTCACATCCGGCGCAAACGTTTGACCATCATGACAGGATAGACATAAATCACTATCGCTATTTCTAAGTAGATACTTTTTAGCTCCACCAGCCATATCTGCTTGTGGTGTGGCATTAAGGTGCCCCGCATCCGCTAAGGCTGAATCATACTGGTGAGATTGGCTGTAGTGCATAGTATGACATTCTTGACAGTTAAGGTTTGATTGATAGTGATACTCACCTGCTAATGCAGTAGTTGCTATCACTAAAGTTAAAACCATTAAGATGCAAGTTGATCTGGATACTTTTCCCATATCCATTACCTCCATATATATATTATGAAAAAAGCAAGGTGCCGGGATCGGAGCCAAGCTAAATTCACATTTACAACATTATGTGCCTTGTACATGGCATTGCTTGCACAGATCTTTTACCGAAGTACCACTGTCTCCTTCTTCAGTAACAGTTCCTGTTCCTGACATATAAATAAGTCCGAACGGATTTTTGTTACCATGAGCCTTGTGACATGTGATACAGGTTGGCGTAACGGTAGATGGTGCCGCCCCTGTTCCCGTGTACCCCATTAATTTAACCTTATTGGTCAGACTATTGAGTCTAATAAGGCTGGAGTGTGTTAAATCGCCAACAGCGCCAACGTCAACGCCCGCCGATGGGTGTCGAGTAAACTGCGTAGCAGGTGAACCGGAACCTCCGATTGTGGTACCCCCAACATCCCCGTGGACGTTAGTGTGGCATTTCTGACACCATTCTGCCATAGCAGATCGTGTTGTAGAGGGCTCGTTATAGGCAATATTGTTGGTACTAAATCCAGAAGCTTTTATCCACACATCCTTCGAGGTATCGTTAGTAGCTCCATTAGCAAGAGATACGTTTATACTTCCACGAGAAGCCCCACCAGCCTCTGTATTAAGATTGCGATACGGAACAGGAATGGGAACTCCACTCAAGTCTAAGGCGCCTGCTGGGTCACCATGCGGTTCATGACAATCGGTGCATTTAAGTCCAGCAGAATCAGACCATATACCACCCGGTGCGGTAGCCACAGAACCTAATGTATGACCTTTCCATTCAGCATAGTCACCGGTGCCGCCAAGCTCATTTAATGCACCTGCTTCACGAACAAATGGAGTAGTTGGACTAAACGCACCTACTACATCCTTTGAGCCAGCATCATCGTGGCATGATTTACATATCGCATTTACCGTGTCTTTCAACAGATAAATACGTGGAGTTGTACCAAGCGGTGCCTTGTCAGTTGTAGGCGTTATTGGTGCAGTAGTATAATTATGAGTTTGGCTGAAATGCTGTGTGTGACACTGCGAGCATCTTAAGCTTGTACCACTATGATATGCCATAAGTGCCGGTGCAGTAACCACTATCAGAGCAATTACCACAATTGCTGTCAGTGCTTTGAAAACACATGTTTTATCCATGTTTTTTCCCCCTTAATAGAGCATTTGTATTCATAAATGCTTACCTTACATACAATAAGTTGAGCGATAAAACTAAACGAGTTTCTGAAGACCTCCTTTCGCAATTTGTTTATCTGACTAATTGTTGATAGCAATCGTTGAAAAATTGGTTTTCCGTAAGAGCATTGCTAGCTTTTTCAATATCTATGTAATATATGACTAAATTGATTTTGATCATTATAATGTTATTTCACTTTCTGATTACTTTTTACCACCTCCACCCCGAATGAAGGCAACTCAAAGCATTGAAGCCTTGAATTTACTCGTTCCAGAACCACAATTTTTCTGTCATTGTTATAGGCTATCCCGCTGGGATAGGCAAAATATCCTGCATCATAACCATAGGCTCCAATATAATCTAGAAATTTGCCTTCAGCACTAAAAATGCTCACAATGTGCCGAAGTGAGTCTGCCACCCAGATATAGCCTTTTCTATCGGAAATAACTCCTACTGGCATAGAGAAGTTATTAAAACCGGCTTCGTGTTCCCCAAAAGCAAGCATGATATTGCCTTCCGGGGAAAATACTCTTAAACCTAATCCTTGTGCATCTGTAACATAGATTTTTCTATCTGCATCTACCCAAAGTCCAGTGATGGCGCTAAATCCATCGGGTCCTGTCCCTTTATGACCAATCTGCTTTAGAAACTCTAATTCTTTGTTAAAGACATAAATTGAGGAGGATGTAGTGACATATAGATTATCTTTGGAGTCCACAGCCAAAGCTAATGGTTTCAGGTCTGATGTAGAAGATTCGACAGGCAGTTGTATATATTCTTCGAGATTTATATCTGATAGATGCGTTCCACGAAAGTCACATACCTCGACATAATTGCATAAGTTATCAGCAATAAAAGTATCCCCTAGACTGTTTACTGCTATGCTTCTAGGCTCACCGGGAGTGGCTTTATCACTCTTATTATTTCTTACCAGATGAGTGAATGCTGTTTTTTCACTTCCGTCTGTCCCGTCTAAAATTACCACTCGATGGTTGCCAGTATCAGCGACTAAAATCTCATCATGATTACTGTCATAGAATACTCCCATCGGGCTTTGGAAGCGAGTGCCAAAAGCTTCGTATGCAGTAAATAGGATTTTTTCTGGCACAACCTTTTCTTTCTCTTGACTAAAACATGACGGCGCAAAGCTATACAAAACACCTATAACAATTAAAAAACTCAAAGCAACGGATAATGCTGATGTATTACTTAAGCGCATTGAAACTATGTCATACCTTTCATAAAAATTATTAGATGTGCATAAATTGATGGGCAATAATCATTCTACTTTTATGGAATCTACAGATGGGCAATGCCCATCCTACTTTTGTGAAATCCCCAATAGTTATCTTAATTTTAAGCCATGCCTACATTCATATTTTGTCAGGTAGCGAATTATATTATTTCTGCGTCCATATCCTATTATTACTATCAAATTAATAGATTTTATAATCAACAAAAACCTTCAAACTTTAGTATTACTCTAGCATTTGAGAAATAATTATATTATTTCATTATTCCTATGAACCATGTCTTTCAGAGTTATAGACGCTAGAACTTGCTGAATTTTGCCTGACATTTCGGACCAGACTTCTCTGGTAACACAATACTTGGATCGCTTACAAAGCAACGGATTTTCAACACAATCCACAAGGCATAATGATCCCTCCACAGCATTTACTATATCCTTCATGGTTATTTGCTCAATAGGTTTAGCAAGGGCGTATCCGCCATGTGAACCACGTGATGAATATATTAAACCCGCAGTTTTAAGAGGTCCGATCAAATTCCAGAGATACTTCCATGATATTTCTTGACGTTGAGCAATGTCATTTAGTGGAATAAACCCCTTACCATTGTGCATGGCTAATTCCAACATGAAACGCGCCGCATACCGAGCCCTAGTTGACAACCTCATACTTTTATCGCCCCCCAGCAGTAAATATAATGTTGAAAACTGATAATGAAGTCATCATAAATTTCTCAAGAGTTTGTGTTATATTATCCATAAGACCCATTAAACTCGTTATTCTGATATTCATTGTGTGTCAGAAAGAAGCTTAACCCCTCAAGTTCTAATGAAAGATCAACATTTTTAAGAAAGACGTCTTTTGAAATAGAAATATTCACTGGTGCAAAGTTCAGGATAGCCTTTATACCCGCATCAACTAAAATATTTGCGACAGTTTGGGCGGACTGAACCGGAACGGTTATAATTGCCATCTTTATATCTTTTTCGCTTATAGCCCTTTTTAGCTCCGACATATCCTTTATTTCTACTCCATTAAACTTTTTCCCGACTTTAGATTTGTCTACATCAAATCCTATGATAATATCAAACTTATGTCTTCTAAATCCTTCGTGAGATAAGAGCGCTGTTCCCAAATTTCCAATGCCTATCAGAGCAACATTCCATCTTCCATCCATGCCAAGTATTTTTGTTATTCTGGATTTAAGCTCAGATATTCTGTAACCAACACCTCTTGTCCCGAATTGACCGAAATAAGCAAGGTCTTTTCTGACTTGTGTTCCATTACAGCCTGATAGCTTACCAAGCTCATCAGAAGATACTAAATCAATACCTTTTTCCATAAGGTCTGACAATACTCTTGAATATGTTGAAAGGCGCCTTATAACCATGTCAGGAATTTTTTTCAAGTCCAACCCCTGTTTGTGAATGTGAAAGCTATCACAAACTTAACCAAACCACTACCAAAGATATTGTAATGGGAATCTCCATTTCTTTTGAAGTCGATCAGAAGACAATATTTTTAGAGATTTCTATGATTTCTATCATAATAGTAGGAATTACATAGAAACAAAAAAGGTTGTAAACAACCTTTAAAATAATTACATAGATAGCTTATATATTTTATAATACCACACAGAATGTTCTTTGTCAAGCATTTTAAATTTATAAATTTACAGAATTATGTTTTGTGACATTTGATGCACAGATCACGCTGTCCGTCTGCAATTAATATGCCTTTAAATTCTTCTCCATGTGAATCATGGCAACTAACGCAGGTTACTATTTCATTATTACGGGGGTCAATGACTCCTTTTCCGACAGGGTGAGTGAATGCACCTTGCTGTTTATGACATTCTTCACATACGGATACTGAATCTTTTACCAGAAGAGGTTTGTTTTCAGAGCCATGAGGAGTATGGCACGTTAAACATTCTCCCTGAACTGCTGGTTTGTGTGCGTAAGTAGCAGATAGTTTTTTTATTACACCAGAATGACAGTCTGCGCATAGCTCTTTTCCTGTGGCTATCAACAATTTTTCGGTTTTTGAAGCATGTGGTGAATGACAAGTGGTGCAAAGCCCATCCTTTACTGGTACATGAACATAGGCTTGACTGCCTAACGCTTTTTTCATATCACCATGGCAACTATAACAAAGTTCTGCTTGTTCAGCCTTTAGTTTTAACGGATCAGCGGAATCACTAGATGAGTGACAGTTGTCACACTTTTTTTGGGCAAATGGGGGATGAATATGGGGTAGAATCCGTCCTTTTGCCAGATCTGCCATAGCAGGATCTTTAATGTCAGAAGCGTGTGCCGCATGACACGAAAAGCAATTGCTCTTGGCGACCGGATATTGATAATGAGCATTGATAAAATTCTTATCCTGTTGATCATGGCAGGTAAAACATAACTGCGGAGGCGGATATTTAAGCCGATATTTATTTTCAGAAACATGCGGGTTATGGCAATCTAAACACCCTCCTTCCGCTACTGGCTCATGAATCTTTCCTGTTTTAAATTCCTTTTCTTCCTGTTTATGACAGGTGTAGCAAAGGTCTCCACCCGTTTTTTTCTGGAGATGCTCATTGTCTGAGGCATGAGGGTCATGGCACCCAGTGCATTTCCCCTGAACCACAGCAGTATGAATATTTGATGCCTGGTTAAATTCCTTTTGTTTTTCTTTATGGCAAGAGTAGCATAGTTCTGGAACTTTTTCTGACAGCATGAACTCATACTTTGCGGTATGTGGATTATGACATGCAATACAATTGCCCTGCTTAGTCGGGGAATGGATATATTTTTTATTAAACTTGCCTTTATAATCGTCATGGCAAGAATAACAAAGCTCACTTCCGCTTTGCGTTAATTTAACATTGTCAGCAAAGCTAGTTCCTACATAGACTGACACCAAAAGTGCCGTTAATATTGCTAAAAAGCTAAATGTTTTCATTAGCAAATCTTTCCTCATCTTCAAGGTAGTTCGTGACAGGCCTCACATGAACCTTCTTTATATGGTGTGTGCTCATATTTAAAAAATAATCCTTTTTGCTCTGAGGCATGTGGTGAATGACATCCAGTACATTTTGTGTTTTCATTAATGCTGTTAAGATGCACTTTTTGAAAATTAGCTTCCTTATATTCATGACACGATGAACATAACTCACTTTCGGGTTTCAGGAGAATATTTTTGCTCTCTGACGCATGAGGCTCATGGCAACTCAAGCAGTTCCCCTGCGCTACAGGATCGTGTATCTGTGCCTGTTTGAATTGTTTTTCTTCATCAATATGACAGGTATAGCATAGTTCAGCATTTTTCTTTCTCAATAACAACTTGTCGCTACTTGCGTGTGGCTCATGGCACTTACTGCACTGCCCTGTTTTGAATGGGGCGTGTGTAGACGGGCTATTCATCTTACCCTTTAAGTTTTCATGACATTGTAAACATAATTCGCCTTCCGATTTGACTAACTGATAATCCAAATCTGAGGCATGACCTGAATGACAAATGTTACATTGTCCATTTTTTATAGGGTCATGAATAAAAGATTCACTGAGTTTCTTCGCTTCATCTCCATGGCAGGAGTAGCAAAGGTTTACTTCCGTATTAACTAGCAGATGCTTTTGCGGGGTTGCATGTGGTTCATGACATTGCAGGCAGTTTCCACTACTAAATGGTTCATGTACTTTCTTTTTATTTAATTGTGATTTTATATCATCGTGGCAGTTGTAACACAATTCGCTTCCCGGTGCGATTGTCTGCCCTATTGAGTTTGAAGCATGAGGGTCGTGGCAAACAAGACAGTTTCCCATACTTACAGGGTCATGGACTGTGCCTTGTTTATATTTTTGCTCTTGATCTTTGTGACAGGAGAAACACATTTCAGCGTCATCCTTTTTCAGCAGGGATGCTTTATCTGTGGAATGTGGATCATGACACCCGATACAATTTCCTTTAGTTACGGGAGTATGTATGTATTGCTTTTTGAACTGCTCTAAGTCCTTCTGATGACATTGAAGGCATAGTTTATCAGTACTTTCTGTCAATAAGGCATTATTGTCTGAGGCATGAGCTTTATGGCATGATAGGCACTCTCCCTTTGCAACAGGCTGATGAGAGTGTTTCTTGTTAAAATCCTTTTCATCATGACAGGAGTAGCATAACGATGGTGTATTTTCGCTTAGGGCAACATCCTTATCAGGTTCGGGAGATTTATGGCAAGAATCACATTCACCTTCTGCTACGGGTAAATGAACACTTTGCCTAAACAATCCTTTTTCTTTTGACGAATGAGGATCGTGGCAATCAAGACATTTTGCTTTATCAACGGAATACTGTTTATGGTCTGTTTTAAACTTTGGGTCCTGATAATTGTGGCAACTAGAACATAGATCATTAACATTAGATTTTAATAGCCCAGGATAATCTGAATTGTGGGATTTGTGGCAGGCATCACAATTATCAGCTTTCACAGGGCCATGGAGGTTAGGTTTGGCAAATATATCTTCGACTTCCACGTGACAGGTGGAACATAATGCACGACCCGTCTTTGATAGGAAATTCTTATTTGATGAGGCATGTGGGTCATGGCATTTTGTGCAATCACCTTTTCCAACGGGATAATGGACGCTGCCTTTTTTAAATTCTGCTTCCTTTTGAGTATGGCAGGAATAACATAATGCGTCTTTTTCCTTCACTAATGCGAGTTTATTGGACACGCCATGTGATAAATGGCAATCACGACAATCCCCGCCGGCGACTGATGCGTGTTGAAATTTCTGCTGTTGGAATTTTTGCACATCGTCTTTATGGCATAGACGACAATTTTCCACTTTTGATGGCCTAGGAGGCGCAGTAGCACAACCTTGTATCAATAAGCATATTAAGAGTATTAAAATCAATCCTGTCAAAATATTTCTCTTCAAGCTTTTACCTCATTTTAACCCATATAAGAATGTAAACCAGACAGCAGGAAAGATACTCCAAAGAATGTAAATATTACAGCAACAAAACCTATTATCGAGGTAATTGCAGATTGCTTGCCCTTCCATTTTGCCACTATTCTTAGATGCAGGTAAACCGCATATATGAACCACGTAATCAAAGACCAAACTTCCTTAGGATCCCATCCCCAATATCGTCCCCAAGCCATATTAGCCCAGATAGCTCCTGACATGATACCAATAGTCAGGAATGGAAATCCTATGCTTATAGCCTTGTATCCTATCGTATCCAGTTTATCTTTTGTCAGTGAAGCCTTCGGGTCATCTGTACGTTTTAAAATATAAGCTAAACTGACTGCGAAGGATATAGCAAAACAGGCATATCCTATAAAAGCAGTAGTTATGTGGAACTCAAGCCAGTGGCTTTGCAGAGCAGGCACCAGAGGGCTTGATTCCTTATATTGATCTGGTAGGACAGACGCCGCCGCAATCGCTAGAAATGCAATTGGCGTCACCAAAGCCCCTAGCACTTTTATACGCAACCTAAACTGAAAGATTAGGTACACCAAAGCGATCATCCATGACCAAAATGATAGAGACTCATAAGTTGTAACAAAAGGGGCATGTTTTACCTCAATAGTTTTTAGTATCAGCGCAATTGTTTGTGACGCTATACCAACGGCAAGAAGCACTGTCGCAACTTTTCCGATCTGCTCTTTCTTGAAGGCGGCATACAGTATATATAGGACCGTAGATGCCAAGTAAATAAAAAGACTAATTGTGAAGAATGTTGCACTACCAAGACTCGATGTTTCCATATTTCTTTCCTTATTAATTTATTTGTGGTTTTTTCTTAGCTCTTCAGCAATTGTTTTGATCTCTGTTAGATCCCTTTGCATTTCACTCCAACCATACCATAACGCATAATCGGGGTTAGCATGGAATGTTCCCTGGAAAGCTCTCATTCGATGTTCGAGGAACATCACAAACAATTTCTGTTCGATCACAGTTGGTGCGTCATGGAACGTAAGAAGATCCGGAAATTTATAAGCATAGCTTTCTGGTTTAGCCAGTATACTATCTTTATATAATCCTGCCACAGTGGTTATAGCATCTGCCATCAGATGATCGATCTCCTTGATCATCTGATCGCCCTTCTCTAATTCTGCTTTTGCGAAGTTGGCAGAATGGCATTGATTACACGTCTTAATCATCTTGTCACGCTCTTTTTGCCAGTCTCCCTGAGTAAGACGAACAACATCCGCCGCTTTTACAACGTCAAGTCGGGCAGTAGGCTTACCGTCAGGGTCAAGCACACCCAAAGCCTGAATAATTGTTGCACGATCAGCAGTCCATTGTTTATCATCGGGCATAGGCAAGCGAACTGCAAGAAATCCCCAACCCGTTCTAACAGCATGGTTGCCTTCTTGCATGTGGCAGGTCTGGCACGTTGGTGCAGACGCAGTTTCAGGAAGCATTTTACTCTGTTTTAGTAAAGCTCGAACTCCATGCTTGGATCCTGAATACATCTCCCATTGTGGGTGATCAAATCCCGTATGGCAGGTTTGGCAGGCTTGTGGTTGCTTGGCTTCCTGAACAGAAAATGTGTGACGGGTATGGCACGCATCGCATGACGCAACCCCAAATCCAGCTCCATTTTTTTTCAGACCTTCGATATCTTCTTTAGTTTTGAGTCCAATCTTATGACATCCCCCACAACCTTTCATCCCTTCTATAAGTGCCATAGGTTGCCAATGTATTGTGGGCATTGCATTCATTGCCGCCCATGCCATTGCATGCTTTCCACTTTTGAACTGCTCTACTTGATCTTTATGGCACTCTGCGCAGGTTTCTGGTGTAGGTATTTTCACATTCGCAGTATCATGAGCGGATTTATGCTGATCTCCATGACAAGCTGGGCAACCAACCTCATTTTGGCTGTGCTTACTCAACTGCCAATCTGAGACAATATTGGGTGTAACACTCTTATGGCAATTCACACACTCTTGAGCAAGAACGACATCAGTAGCTGAGAATAGTAGGCTTATCAAAAGAACAATAATAAACTTGTTCATGATACGCACTCCTTTCTTGTTAGGTAATTCTGTTTTTGCCAAATGACATATTCTCACTTACCTGAAAACAGAGCATTCAACCGTTCGAACTCTTTTTCAAAACCGGATCTACTCTTGTATGATGACCCGCCCATCTCTACTTTGTTTGCTGACAATTTAATCCAGATTTGCTTATATTGTAGATAAAAGGAAAGGAACATACCCATCACCATAAGAAAGAAACCAGTCCACACAACAGATAAAAAAGGGCTTTTACTCACTTGAAGACCCGTATAATATCCAGAAGAACCTGAAGAGCTTGAAGTACCTGAAGAGCTAAATGCCATTGAATATTCCGATTTACTAGCGCCATGAAATTCTGGGAACTTCTCGAATACCCATGATTTGAGCTTCAAATTGCCACTCTCATACAATTCGAGTAAAGCCGCTGGATTTTTAGGTTCATCAGACCTTGTACTTATATTGCCGGAATTGTCCATAACAAAATCAGGAACGTAATTCACAACCTTTATATGTAGTTGTGTATTTGGAACGTTAAAATCCTGCCCTATGCCAACATCATACGTACCTATAACTTCACCTTCAGGTTTATTAGGTGATTTCTTTGATAATTCAACTGCAATAGTACCTGACGCAGCGTTATCTAACGTGCCATAACTTGATTGATAGAAATTCACGCCCTTATATTCCAGAGGGTGATTCACCTCGATAGTTTTTGTAAGCTTTTGCTCTCCATTTTCAATAACGGTAAGCACACTTTTATATGACTTAGGAGTTTGTGTGTTCGGATATAATTCTATCTTAAAATCGTCTGCTCTAATCTGAAAACCTGAGTGAGGAACATCCATAGTTTTCCCTACTGGAACATTGATGTAATCCCTGAAACCAAACCTGCCAACTAATATACCACCTATCAGTATAATCACTACGCTTGCGTGTGTTATTAATGGTCCGATCCTGCCAATCTTGCCTTTTTCAAAATAATAGACACCTTTGCTGGCATCAAAGAATTTAAGCTGATAAAGGCTACGGGCATAAATGCTCCTTATTTGCTGAACTACATCGTTTGCTATCCCATTTTTTGCTTTTGAACCCAGAGAAATATCCTTGTAGAATGACATTTTACTTAAATCAATTGATCCGTCTGTAGGAATAGGACGTCTCAAAAAACTCACTAACGGCTTTAGATTCAGCATAGAGCAAATAATCAGGTGAATACAGAATATAGTCAGCAAAGCTGTATACCAATAGGAATGATAGACGTCAAGCAGTTGCAGGTTTTTCATGAAGCTGTATAAACTATCTCCATACTTAGCCTGATATTGTGCAACTGTCAACCCCTGTGGAACAAGAGTTCCTACAATAGACGAAACAACCAACAAGATCAATAGAACGATCGTAAGTTTTACAGAACCAAGTTTTTTTAACATTATTTATCTATCATCTCCCTTTTAATTTACAGTGACATACATCGAGCGATTTGTTTCTCTATTAATTCCTTTTGACCTTTTCTTATATAGTCCAGTATATCTGAATTAATCAGACATTCAAAAACTTTGCGGCGATCTTCTCCATCGGGTACGTCTCTAAGCACTTGATTCCTGATTTCACCCATTAACTCCAGAAATTCTGCATATTCGGTTCCGAAAAGGCTTTCTAGGTCTTCACGTATTTTCTTTGCGAGTGTTGGGCTTTTCCCATCTGTCGAGATAGCTATACACAGCGAACCACGCCGTAAAACAGATGGAACAATAAAATTACAGATTTCAGGGTCGTCTACAATATTGACTAAAATGTTGCGAGAGAAACAGTCATTGGCTACCTTGAAATTAACCTGCTGGTCATCAGCAGCACTGATCACTAAAAAACAACCTTCCAGATCACCAGATGTGTATTCACGATTTAAGTAATTGATCGAACCTTCATCAGCCAGCTTTTCCAGATTTTGGGTCAGTGTTGGGCTTACGACCCATATCACTGCACCGCATGAAAGCAAAGACTCTACCTTCCGTTCAGCAACATGACCGCCGCCGACTACCAGACATTTACGATTTTGAAGATTCAGATTAACAGGATAATATTGATACATTACTTAACCTGACGTGCCAACTTAAAAGCAGAACGGCTGGCTTCTATTGTTTTTTCAATATCCTCATCTGTGTGTGCTAATGAAACAAAGGATGTCTCAAACTGTGACGGAGCCAGATATATTCCCTGTTCTTGCATCTCCATGAAGAATGTTGCATATTTTTTAGTGTCAGCAGAAACCGCAGTATCATAATCAACCACGTCTTTATCAGTAAAGAAAGCACAAAGCATTGATCCGATACGATTAAACGAAACACAGCCACCTGCTTGTTGAGCGGAATCTTTAAGACCGTCAGCAAGGATCGCTGACTTTTCTTCTAATTTGCTGTATACACCCTCTGATTGTAGAATTTCTAACGTAGCAATGCCAGACACCATAGCCATAGGATTTCCAGAAAGTGTGCCTGCCTGATATACAGGTCCGACAGGAGCCATGCACTCCATTATCTCTCGTCTCCCACCATAAGCGCCAACAGGCAAACCTCCACCAATAATTTTACCTAGACAGGTAAGATCAGGTTCTATATCATACAAGGTTTGAACCCCGCCATAAGCTACACGGAAACCTGTTATAACCTCGTCGAATATGAGTAGCGATTCATACTTTTGAGTTAATTCCCGCAATCCTTTCAAATAACCATCATTTGGCAGTATAAGACCAACATTTGCCGCAATAGGTTCTACGATAACAGCAGAGATGTTCCTGCCTTCTTCTTCAAATATCTTTCGTAAACCATCCAGATCGTTATATTTTGCTACGATAGTCATTCCAGCAATTTCAGCAGGAACGCCCGGGCTTGTTGGTACTCCGAGAGTTAATGCACCAGAACCAGCCTTGATGAGAAAAGAATCACCATGTCCGTGATAGCATCCCTCGAATTTTACGATCTTGCCGCGCCCTGTAAACCCTCTCGCCAGCCTGATAGCGCTCATGGTTGCTTCAGTGCCAGAATTCACCATCCTGACCATTTGAACCGCAGGAAAAGCATCTACTATCATTTGAGCTAATTTCAGTTCCAATTCTGTAGGCGCGCCATAACTCGTTCCTTTGGTTGCCTGTTTATTCAATGCAGAAACAACTTCTGGATGACTATGCCCCAGAATCAACGGACCCCATGAGCATACATAATCAATATATTCATTACCATCTACATCGTAAATTTTGGATCCTTGGCCACGTTCAATGAAAATCGGATTACCACCCACTGATTTGAAAGCACGCACCGGACTGTTGACGCCGCCGGGTATATATTTGATTGATTCATTATAAAGAATTTGAGATTTTATATGTTCTTTCATAGTTTTGATCCTTTTTAAGTAAAATATCTCATGCTGATCTTTTTCAACTCACGTACGCTGTATAGAAGTCTGTAATCCGTGATACTTGTGCTTTGAGAAATAGCTTTTGCTGTCTGCTCACAATCTTCCACAGTTTTTCCATGTATCATAGTATAAACATTATAATTCCATCCGGGTCTTGTAACCCTTTGGTAGCAATGGCTTACTTGTGGGAATGTAGCCATAATAGCACCGGATTCTTCGATTTTTTCTTCAGGCACGCACCACACACCCATTGCATTGGCGCCTATTCCCACTTTTTTATGGCGCAATATTGCGCCAAATCGCCTTATAATGCCCTGATCTTTTAGTTCCTTGACTTTCGATAATAATTCATATTCATCAATACCAAGTCTATTAGCTACGGACTTGAAAGGACTGTGACGTAAAGGTATATCCTCTTGTATTCCCCTGATAATATTCTGTTCTTGTCCTGTTAGTGGTATTTCTTCTGAGTCTATGGTGTCATTCCAGCGCAGGCTGGAATCCAGTTGATCCATATTTTCTGGATTCCCGTTTTCACGGGAATGACATGATATAAGTGATTTAGAAAAGATACTATTTTGTGTTTTATATGGTATTTTGTTATGATCTCTGGACACCGAATTTCCAATACTTTCATCGAGCATTGAGAATTTAACCTCTATTTTGAATGTACGAACGGCTGGAAGATTTATCAGATTTTGTATTCCGCTTTTTTCTTTAATTTCAGATATTATATTATCAATCGCAGATTGTGATCTTGCTGTAATGGTAAACCACATATTATATTCATCTTCTCTAAGATAATTATGAGTTACACTCGGATAGTCGTTGACTATCTGAGCAACTTCATCTACTCGTTGGGATGGCACTTTTATAGCACATAATGTACTACTATATCCCATTTGCTTAGAGTCAAATATAGCGCCCATGCGCCTGATTATACCTTCATCTTTCAGTTTTTTCAAGCGGGTTATGACATTATCTTCTATTACGTCAAGGAGTGAAGCAATATCTTGATATGGTTCACTACTTAAAGGGAACCGGCTCTGTATAATATCTAACAGTTTTTTATCTATATTATCCATTTGCATAAGATAAGCAATTTTGAGAAATATTTGTTGACTTTTTACCGTCCATTTATTTCCATAAGGCATATTCAATATGCCCCTATGAAAAGGGGATTTGTTCTCCCCTTTATTTCCCTTTAGCTAAAGGGAAATAAAGGGAAATGGCACTGACTTAACGATTTTTTAGTTGACCCAGATACAAAAACCATGTTTCTTTGTCCGTTAGGACAATTGATAATAGTAATTCAGATTTCAGTCGTTCCTACGGAACTTGTGTTTGTTATCTTTTTCGATACCCAACGATAAATCGCTGGGCTATTATCATAAGTTCCTACGGAACAAAGAATTTCCATAATATTTTATCTTAAATCATTGCCATTCGAGTTAGAGGGGATTTGATTCTTTTTATTTAAGACAAAAAAATTAATTTAGTTGATTGCTACTCGGTTGCATGAGCTACAGGACGATACGTACACCATGATTCAGAAGCCATGTAATCACCCTTGTGATAATACGCTGATCTGGCACGGCAACCCCCGCATATATCCTTGTAGTCACATATACCGCATGACCCTCTATATTTCATTGTTCTGAGTTCATTGAAAACTTCACTATTTTGCCATATTTCAGTAAAAGGCGTTTCCTTTACATTACCAACCTTCATATCAAGATATGCACATGGCTGAACATTTCCAGTAGGGCTGATAATACAATAAGCTATACCAGCGATACAACCACGAGTGAAACGCATATTCATGCCCTTTTGCTTGGCGATTCGCATGAATTGCGGAGCGCAGGTGGGTTTTAGTTCAATAGATATTTCTTTTTGTTTATCCATAAGCCGTTCCAGAAGTTGCTCATATTTCTTTGCATTCATTATGCCAGAAGCAAGATGAGCAGCGCGCCCGGTTGGTACGAGAAAGAATACGTGATGTGCTGAAGCGCCTACTTCAATCGCCAGATCGGTAATTTTTTCTATTTCATCATAATTCCAGTCCATAACTGTGGTATGTATCTGAAACTTTAATCCCATCTCACGACAGTTTTTCATGCCCTCCATAGTCAGATCAAAAGCGCCGGGGATGCCACGAAAGTTGTCATGTTTCTCAGAATTTTTGCTGTCAAGGCTTATGCCCATTGCAGTTGCGCCAGCATCTAAAAGCTTCTGGACTACTTCACGAGTAAGCAACATCCCATTAGTACCAAAAACGGGTCTAAGACCCACTCCTGCGGCATGTTGCACTAATTCAAAAATATCTTCTCTAAGTAAAGGCTCTCCGCCACTAAATACCATAATCTTAAAACCTGCTTCTTTGATCTGCTCTATCAGTGTTTTCGCTTGAGAGGTAGTCAATTCGTCAGGTGCAGGTTTTCCTGCATCACGATAGCAGTGGGGACATTTTAAGTTACATGCGTTTGTAGTATTCCACGAAATAATCATATTATTCTCCCTTCAAGGGAAAAGGTTGGAATGAAGGTGATTTTAATAAAACAAATCCTACGCTCAGATACTAATCTTCAATCTTTAATCTTCAATCTTTAATCCATTTAGCTGCATCTTTGGCAAAATATGTCAAAATCATGTCTGCGCCGGCACGCTTAATAGATGTAAGTATCTCCAATGCTACTCTTTTTTCGTCAATCCAGCCCATCTGTGCGGCGGATTTTACCATAGCATACTCACCACTTACATTGTAGGCGGCTACAGGAAATTTGAATTCGTCTTTTACTCTCCTAATAATATCAAGATATGGCAAGGCAGGCTTAACCATAACAATGTCAGCGCCTTCCTGAATATCAAGGCTTATTTCTCTTAACGCCTCATCACTATTTGAAGGATCCATCTGATATCCCCTTCTGTCACCGTGTTTGGGGGCAGATTCTGCGGCGTCTCTGAATGGTCCATAGAAACCAGATGCGTATTTAGCGGAATATGCTATTATTGGAATGTGTTGAAATCCTTCAGAGTCCAGAGCAATTCTGATTGCGCTCACCTGTCCGTCCATCATTCCAGACGGAGCCACAATATCCGCGCCTGCACGTGCATGAGATAATGCTGATGTGGCTATAAGCTCAAGTGTCCTGTCGTTTTCCACTTGACCGTCTTTAATGGGACCACAGTGTCCATGATCAGTGTATTCACATAAGCAGACGTCAGTTATCACCAGAAGATCAGGATATGCGGATTTTATCTCTTGTATCGCTTGCTGAACGACACCATTTTCATCATAGGCGGATGTACCTAATTCATCTTTTGTTTCAGGTATTCCAAAGAGAATTATTGCGGGAATGTCTAAATTAACGACTTCCTTTACATCTGTCACGAGATTATCTACGGACAATTGAAAAACACCCGGCATAGAAGATACGGGATTCCTTACATTATCGCCATATATTACGAACATTGGATATATAAAGTCAGAAACTGAGAGACTAGATTCTCTGACTAATCCCCTGATGTTTTCATTACCTCTTAGTCGTCTAAGTCTGGTATTTGGAAAAGACATGGTTTACTCCTAGTGGGGCAATCTGCTAGATTGCCATTCCTAGCAAACTGGCAGTCTGCCCTACTATTAATGGGATGGTTCATTTTCCATTTTAAGGCATGATTCACAATTAAGGTAACATTTTTAGGATTATCCAAAAGTAGGATGGGCATTGCCCATCAATTAACATCAATTATGCATATACGATGGGCAATGCCCATCCTACTTATTTGTTACCTTGATTTATGCAGAAAATGAACCATCCTCATTTTAATCTGGGTAACACTTTTTGAAACGCTTAAAAATCCTCCCTTCCCCCCTTTTTCAAAGGGGGAGTTAGTTTCCCCCTTTAGCAAAGGGGGATAAAGGGGGATTTAAAATAGCACACGGATTTACACAGATGCGACGGATTCTCACGGATTTTGTTAGTGATCACTATTCTAATCAGCGCTGATCCGTGTTAATCCGTGTGCTATTTCCTAAAGAAGCTGACCCTAAGACGAAACACCGATCTCAGCTTCTGTTAGATAACATGCAGGATCTTCTTCCCATATATCCCCATGCACTACCTCGGCACGAATACGGCATCCTCCGCAAACTGCTTTGTATGTACATTCGCCACAGCGCCCTTTGAGCATTTTCTCTTTATGCCTTAATGATTCCAGAAATTCACTTTCTTTATCGTTCCATATTTCGCTGAATTTTCGATCTCTGACATTTCCAAGATTGACATGCTGCCAAAACTGGCATGGATGGACGTTTCCTCTTGGATCAACGTTGGCAAATTTCGTTCCAGCAGAGCATCCTCCGTGCATCTCTAGCAACTGCATAACTTCCTCTGCTCTTTCTGGATTTTTCTTTTTTAGATAATTGTATATATATACACCATCTGCATGGTTATCTACCGTAAGGATTTCCGCTTTTATGCCTTTATCATATAATTCTATCGTTTTATCAATTAGCCAATCTATGGTTTCAAGTTTTTCGTCAAGGCTTGTATCCATATCCAGAATCTTTTTGCCACGACCAGAATACACCAAATGGTACATACAGAATCTAGGAATACCTTTTTCGACTAAAAGGTCTATAATCCCCGGTAAATCTTCTCTATTGAATTTGTTTACGGTGAATCGGACTCCTGCATTAATACCCAAATCCATACAGTTTTTGATGCCTTCCAGCGCCTGATCCATAGCCCCCGGCATACATCGGAACTCATCGTGAGTCTCATGTAGCCCGTCCAGACTAACACCCACATACTGCATCTCAGATTCTTTTATGGATTTTGCCATTTCAGGAGTAATTAGAGTGCCGTTAGTAGAAAGTACAACTCTCAACCCTTTATCAGTAGCAAATTTGCTCAGATAAAATACATCTTCCCGAATCAATGGTTCACCGCCAGAAAATAATAACACAGGTGCCTGCATCTCTGCCAGATCAGTAATAAATTCCTCTGCTTCTGTTGTTGTCAATTCGTCCTGATATGTTCTGTCTTCTGCGCTTATGTAACAGTGTTTACAACGGAGATTGCATCGGTTGGTAACGTTCCACACAACCAAAGGACGATTAGTGCCTGAGAATTGTAACATATTTGCTGGCACTTTACCATCAGTACCTCGCATCTTAATAGCCTCAGAAACGGTAGCTGTTCCACATATAAGTTTTGTACATCCTATCATTGTTCATCTCTCTTATTGTTAAAATAACTTAAAATACTAGCTATCAAACCCTCAACAGTATATTCATTCGCTACGATATGAACTGGTATCCCAAGATCAGCGGCGGTGCTTGCTGTGACAGGACCTATACAGGCAACTATTACGCCTTCCAGCAATTCATGGTGATTATCTGCCTTTATCATGTCTGCGAAGTTGGTAACAGTGGATGAACTCGTGAAAGTCATTATGTTTATCCTTCGATTCTGTAATAGTTCTTTGACAATCTCAACATTTCCACTTCCCTGAACGGTTTTGTATGCAGGAACTTCGTCAATACTGAAACCTATATCTCTGAGACCGCTGAAAGCATCGGGTGCAACTTCGGCTCTTGGTATAAGAACCTTGTCATCTATCTTGAGTTCATCTTTCAACACACTCGATAGATCCTGTGATGTATAGCTTTTTGGAACATTATCCACTATCAAACCGTGTTTTTCTATTTCTTCTCTGGTTTTTGGACCTATAGCACAAATTTTCACATTATTCAGAGAACGGATATCTTTACGCAGGTGTCTCATACGATCAAAGAAAGCAGATACGCCATTGACACTGGTAAATATAAGCCATGAGTATCTTTCTATATTGGCTATGGCATTATCCATAGGTTCAGATTGGTCTGGAAGGGCGATCTCTATTGTGGGAAACATAAATGGCTCCCCGCCTAAATCTGTTATAAGGTCAACCATCTTTTGTGCCTGATGAAGCGAGCGCGTTATTAATATCCGTTTTCCAGAAAGCGGTTTATTACCAAACCACGCTAGTTTTTCTCCAAGAGATGCCACCTGTCCTACAACTGAGATTGTAGGAGGAACGAATTTTGCCGATTCTGCTTTCTCAATAATATTTGATAAATTTCCAATTAAACAGCGTTGATCGGATGTTGTTCCTGATTGGATCAATGCGATGGGTTCATAAGGGTCGCGCCCGTTTGCTACTAGATTACTGACAATAGAAGGCAGGTTTTGCAACCCCATGAGAAAAACTAAAGTATCACAACCTGTGGCAATTTTTGCCCAATTTATCGAACTACTGGAGTTTTTATCATCAGCTTCATGTCCGGTGATTACAGCAAAACTTGACGCCATATCCCTGTGGGTTACCGGAATACCTGCGTAAGCCGGGGCGGCAATAGAGGAACTAATGCCCGGAACAACCTCAAAACTTACGCCATTGTCTAATAGATATTCAGCTTCTTCACCGCCACGACCAAATACGAAAGGGTCGCCACCCTTTAAGCGGACAACACTCCTGTCCTTCTTCGCTTCTTGAACAAGGACGGCGTTGATTTCATCCTGACGCATTGTGTGACGATTCGATGACTTACCAACGTAAATAAGCTCTACATCAGTTCGAGCATAACTCAATAGCACAGGATTCACTAGCCGATCATATACTATAACGTCTGCATTTTGTATACAATCAAGACCTCGAAGCGTTATCAGGCGATAATCACCGGGTCCCGCACCTACTAGATATACAGTACCTTTTTTCAAAGCCATATATTTCACCAAGTCTTGTTTAGTAGTTCTATCGTTAAGGATCCATGATTAAATCAATTACCCGATTAATTATTCAATGCTCATCTAAAGGGGGGAAGGGGGGATTTGATTCATTTTATTATTACCCTATTAATTTCTTAACCTTCATCAATGTGCCACTACGTCATATTGACATAACTCACTTACCGATAGAACCATTTAGGATTGATTCTGCCCCCATATCAATCATATTTTTCGCTAATTCTTCACCTAAGAGTTCCGCATCCTCTTGGCTACCAGAAATATCAGAGCGAATTACTATTTTTCCGTCTCGATCACCTACGAGTCCTATCAAATTTAACTTTCCATGTTCTACTTTACCCAATGCCGCTATCGGCACACGGCAACCACCGCCTAATTTTTTAAGAAATGCCCTTTCTGATTTAACCTCCGCAGAGGATTCAGAATGGTTGATATTCTTGACTATATCGTATATCTCTTTGTCATCCGCTTTAATCTCAATGCACAAGGCTCCCTGTCCAACAGCCGGAAGACATATATCATAAGGTAGTTGCTGAGTTATCATATCACCATATCCCAAACGCTCAATACCCGCATAAGCTAAAACAATAGCATCAAGATCTCCAGATCTCAACTTATTTAACCTAGTATTTACATTGCCGCGCATGTCTATAATGTTAAGATCATTACGTGCATGGAGAAGCTGAGAGCGCCTTCTCAAACTGCTTGTGCCTATTTTTGCCCCATCGGGGAGATTGTAAAAATCGAGATCCTGCTTCGAGACTAAAACATCAGCCGGGTTAACTCTCTTAGCTATAGCGCCAATTATAAGTCCGTCTGGCAGAAGAGTCGGGAGATCCTTCATACTATGCACAGCAAGATTAATTTCGCCATTAAGTAAAGCTATCTCGATCTGCTTTACAAATATGCCGTCTCCCCCTATTCGTTCAAGCGGAACATCACTTATATCGTCCCCAAGAGTTTTAATATTTATTATTTCAACTCTATACTGTGGATGGATTTTTTCTAGTTCATTCTTAATAAAATTTGCTTGCCAGAGAGCAAGGGCGCTGCCTCTGGTTCCCATCCTTATGAAATCCATATTTCATATCTCCAAACAAAAAGTTTATTCCAGAAATTCCATAATCTCCCTAATGTCTATCAAATTAGTAGACTATATAGTAAATATACCACTGTAAAATCATATTGTCAAGTGGATATTTAAGGGATCTCAAAAAAGTTTACTACCTCTAAGCAACTATAGATGCTCAGATAATGTTTTTTAAAACGGAATAATCACGAATTACACGAATAGAAATAAGAAAAATTTGTGGAATTCGTTAATTGGATTTGGGGTCTCGGGGGCATCTGCCCCTGAGAGTGAAATTCGTGTTTAAAATTCTTTTTCTGAATGTATATAGGTAAAGATTTATGGCGTTATATATTTTAGTTAGTTTTCCTATTGAGATTTAATCTTGCCCCATGTGATATGGTTTTTCCCTTGTGGCTTTACTGCGCTTGCTTTTGGATGTGATTGGGGGTCGCCTGGGTTTGTAACGGGGTTAGCGGAGAATTCCTGCGCATTCGTATACCCATCTCCATCGGAATCTATTGCCGCAAGTTGAGCCGAATATTTTTCACCCGATTTTTTGAAATCCGTGCCAAAGAAATTCAGATTTCCCCCTCCACCCGGGTTAACGTGGCAGTTGGCGCAGCCACAATTCATACCTTTATCAGGCAAAGTTGCCATCAAGTTCGGAGTCGCTATCACGATACTTGTAATCACGGTCAAACACAATACTGACGTAAGTATAAAAATACATTGCTTAAACACGCTTTTCTTCATAAGTACCAACCTTTCAACTAATGGTTTACCAAATTAGTTTTTTAGCTTAAATGAAAGGAATCAAATCCCCTCTGACTCCCCTTTAGCTAAAGGGGAGAACAATTCTCCCTTTGAAAAAGGGGGGAAGGGGGGATTTAAAATTTTGCTCATAAAATAAACCTAAAAATCAATTCGGTTGACCACTAAATTTGTCACTTTTAAATTTTTTTACCACAAAGACACAAAGAAATCAAGTGATGAGTAATGAGTATTTTCTATAAAGTTGCTTTACTCATCACTCATAACTGATTACTCATTACTATTTTAGTGATCTTTGTGCATTTTCTGTTCTTCCGTTACTCGGCGGAACGAGAGGTGTCTTTGTGTTTATTTTTATTTTAATTAAAATCAATCGGAATTGTTCGATAATTTATTGTAACCCAAAGGCAGGTAATCTTCTTCCCATGACGCAGATACCTGTTCAGTTTCTAAATAAAGCGTGACAATGAAGTCACTAAGTAGTGGAATTAAATTACGTATGTTCTTGACTTTTTTCAGGTCTATTCTACGGATAATATTTCTTGCCATTTCCCAAAAAATCGGAATAGCCATCCACGATAGAGATAGTATTGACGCTATTCTTTTGCCAGAAATGCCCAAAGGCAGTAAAGGCGATAATATCCTTGTCAAACCTTGTGTCAAGTCTTCAGGTGATGTAGTCCTGACCAATAGTGAACTCGCTAAGACTAAGAAAATAATACGGGTAGCAAAAAGGATACCCGTGTTTATACCTTCAGTGGTAATTTTAAAGTAAGCTAATTGTAATAAAACATGATTGCCGTGATTTAGAAATATTGGAAATAAAAAAGAAATAAGCAATAGAGAAGTGTATCTTTTCATCTTTGAAAAAAGAAAAATAAGCGGGGTACGTGATATTATTATCGTGATAGCCAGAAATATAAATAACCCAAAATAAAACCATAGATTACCGAAAATAAGCACAGCAAGCGATAGAATGAAAATAGTAGCAATCTTTATCTCGGCAGGTAACCGATGTATAAAGGTATTTTTAGACACATAGTTATTCAGCGCTAAACTGGAGTAATCTATCTGAGTTTTATTTATTGCTACCTCCTGCCCTTGAACTTCATTTAGCTTTAGACAAACCTTACCAGCCGCAATACCTGTCACCCATCCCATGAATACCGCACCAATAGTCAACCAGGGGAAAAGCACAAAAATTCCCGGATGTTTTATAAGTATAAGATATGCCAAATATATCTGAACAGTATTATGAGTAAGTGCGCCTATTACACTTATCCCTACTATACTCAATCGGAATCGCCTGTGAAAAAATGCCAACCAATAGAAAAAACCCATAACTAATGTACTTATGACCCCTGCTGAAAAACTCAGGATAAACGTAGGAGACATGAAAGTTCCCATAATAAATGAACTCAATAGAGTGCGCATGATAGTTACTTCCAAAGCACACCGTAATCCCATAGTGACTAAAGCTATTAATGTAATTACATTAGCTAATCCCAGGCGTAATCCAGGGATAGGATGAGGGATTAGTGACTCAGAAATCTGCAAAACACAAGAGATAGAGACCAGAAGCGCTATTTTATATACACTGTGAGATTCTTTGGTTTCATTCATTACTTTTCTTTCTATAGACAAATTGAAAATTTGTAGGGGCAATCCCTTACGGTTGCCCTTAAATAAAGGGTAGGTGCAAGACCTACACCTAATATGATACGGCATCAAATGATGGAGGATCTGTTGTCTTGATCTCAATTAGAACCTTATTTGGCAAACACACTAAAGTTTGTCCGCTGTGCTGTATCCAGCCCGCTTTTACACATATCTGTTGCGGGCAATCCGAGTCTAAAATTCTTATATTTCCATTTTTGACTTCTATGTGCATTTTACCATCGAGTATCGGGAATGTATTATCTTTCGTCAAATCAACTTTATTCAATAGGATATTTTCATGGTAAATCATAGCCAATCTAGGCTGTGAAGATTGCTGTATATGACTTGCACTAACCCATAATACAGAAAAAGTCGAGAAAAAAAGAATAAGACCTATAAGAATCAGGTCAAACTTTGAAGTTCGATAAAAACTATCATCATCTTTTGGATCAATTTTATTCATTTTAATAATACTCTAATCAGCTTTTTTATCAATTTCTTTTATAAGATTACGAAAAATGAAGTGATGAAAAGGTAAAAATATATACCAATATAATCTTCCAAAAAGACTATGTGTATCGTAGTAAGCAGTTACACTTAATACTCTATTGATCTTATTTTCTACAATATTAAACTCTAGCCATGCCTTACCGGGTAGTTTCATTTCAGCGCGTAAAAGAAGTTTCTCATTCTCTTTTACATCCTCTATTCGCCAGAAATCAATCACATCATTAATCTTTATGCTGGAGTAGCATCTCCTGCCACGAGCAGTACCAACACCTAGTAAAACTCGATCTATACCGCCTCGCAATCTCCAGATCCAATTGCTGTAAAACCAACCCTCTTTTCCCCCAATCTTGCAAGTAGACTCAAAAAGTGAAGAAGCTGACTTTTTTGTAGTAAGCGAATACTTAACTGTATATTCAACACTTCCCAACTCATTAAGCTTTAAAGCCAATTCACAAGCTGGAGGATAAGCGTCTGACCATCTGGTACGGACATTATCCTGCTCTTCACGGGACATAGCCCTTACTATCGCTTCTTTATAGGACAATGGTTCAAACGGTATAAGAGTTTTTATTGATTGATCAAGGCAGATAACCTCGTTTTTCAATCCTTCCATCAGGCATTTTGTTATTGCGTTAGGAACTGGTGTAATGAGACTTGCTACATAAGCATAAAATCGAATATTCGAGAAAGGAACAGGTATGAAAATAGCCTTCTTTTGAAGAAGGCCTTTCAGAGTTCTGAGCATCATCTCATAGGTTAAAATATCGCCTCCGCCTATATCGAATGATTTCCCCGATGTTTCAGGAGTTTCCAAAACACCAACAAGATACTTAATTACATCACGAATAGCAATTGGTTGACATCTATTCTTTGCCCAAGGAGGAACGAAAATGATTGAAAGTCTTTTTACAAGGTATTGAATGATTTCATAAGAAGCGCTTCCCGATCCAACGATTATAGCGGCACGAAGAACAGTTACTAAAGCCTTTCCACGTTTAAGTTCCTCTGCTACTTCAACACGACTCCGCAAATGAGATGACAATGCGCTGCGAACATCACCAAGACCGCCAAGATAGATGATTCGCTTTAATTGCATCTCTTCCGCAACTATCCTGAAGTTTTTAGCGGCTTTTTTATCTGCTGATTCAAATTCCTTTGGTCCCAAAAGTAAAGAATGAATCAAATAATAAGCTGTATCAATATCTTTAAGTGCTATTCTTAGGCTATCTATGTTGAGTGCATCGGCTACCACAACCTCTGCATCAGACCAAAGCTCATTGTATTCAGGAGAATCGGCTCTTACCATAACACGGACTTTATACCCTCTAGCCAATAGCTCTGGAACCAAACGCCCACCAATATAACCAGTAGCACCCGTTACCAAGACCTTACCAATATTTGGCTGAAACTTAGTTGGTAAATCGTTACAAAATAAGTCACTGCTGTCCCAAACCCGATTAAATGATGATAACATAAAAATGATGTTCTTTAAAAGTAATATTAAGACATTACCCTTTCTGAGATAACATCTGCTAAAGCAAATAAATTCCGCTTAAAGACTGATTCTTCTATCTTGCTCAAATTATTTTTTGCTTTTTGGATATAAATCTGTATATCATCTTTAGTTTTAATTAGCGCCTGTGAGTTGATGAATCTTTGCTTAATTTCAAAAAATGCGCTCTGCTTGTCTCCCTGTTTTATCAGAGATATTAATATATCCTTATCTTTAGACTGAGAAAGCAGATTCAACACAGGTAGTGTCAATTCCCCCACTTTTAGGTCTGCACCGGGGGGTTTACCCAGGTCTTTTACTTCGCCAATTAAATCCATACAATCATCAGTAATTTGAAAGGCAATACCAAGATTCAATCCGTACTCTTTTAAGGCTTTTTGGATGGCTACCTGACGATTGGAAATCATAGCGCCTACCTGACATGAAGCGGAGAAAAGGCTGGCGGTTTTTCTTTCTATGACGTATAAATAATGTTTCTTTAGCATAGAAATGTCTTCTCTTAAACAAACCTGAGCAAGTTCGCCTTCACACATCAGGCTAGTTGCCTGGCTAATGCAATAAAGAATATCTATGTTACCACATGAAGATATTAATTCAAAAGCTTTAGAATAAAGATAATCTCCCAAAGCGATAGACACATCCTGACCCCATTTAGAATTTACGCTTGGTTTGTTGTGACGAACAACTGCGTGATCTATGATGTCATCGTGAATTAAAGAGGCAAGATGCACTAATTCAATTGCAGATGCAATGCTGGTTAATTGGTGAGTATTAGTCAGAGAAAGATGATTTAACGAGGCTTTTGCAGAAAGCAATACTAAAGCGGGTCTTATTCTTTTGCCGGGTGCTTCTAACAGAAATTGATTGATTTTTAATATAGTTTCATTTTCCGATTCACTAAGAAATTCCTCCAGAAACCCCGCAACATTATTTAGTTCCTTTTCGATAGGCTGATAAATTTCTTTTAACTGCATCGTTTTTTATCCTTTATTAAACAATTTCTGGTTCATTTGACCGATAATTATGCCAATTTTCATTTCTTGTTACCGTGCTTTCTCATTACAATTCCATAGTGATATAGTTTCAAATCATATTTTTGTAGAAATTCAAATCCGACAGATTCTGCCCATTCAATACACTGTTCTGGTTTTGGTCTAATTACCATTGATGGGCCTCTGGGAGTGGCTGGATCATAATTCCAATGAATTATTCCGAGTTTCCCGCCCTTTCTTAAAATTCTATAAGCTTCTCTGAGCAATTTTTCTGGCTCTTCGGCATGAAGAATATTAAATAACATAGCATAATCAACACTTTCATCATCAAGACCAGAACCATTAGATATAAAATCACGAAGTATAGTTTGTATATTATTTAATCCGTTTTCTTTTATTTTCCTCTTTATAACTTCTATCATTTCAGGTTCAATATCAATCGCGTAGACTTTTCCACCTGCTAATCTTGCCGCAGGTATACTGAAAGTACCATAACCACAACCAAAATCTGCTACATCTTTAATTCTGGCATTTATACCCATTCTTTTAAGAATATTATCAGGACTAAAGAATCCTTCCCAATATCCTTCTTCTGGCATGCCGCTTTCTCTAACTTTCATTTTTCACTTTCTCTTATAAAAACTTATCTATTAGAAGTCCTACACATAATAATAGCCCAATAGAAGAATGTAGCCCTATAGTAGAGGCATTTGCTGGCAACAACTCATAAATCCGATCGAAATTGTTCCTTGATACTACAAATGCCTTTATGGCTATGGGTAAACTAATTAGTGCAATAAGACATATAAATGGCAAAAACTTAAATATAACTAAAAGCATTATGGTTAAGTATGTAGCAATTAATAAGATATGATATAAAGTAGCGGCTTTTCTCTTACCTAAGAGAACTACTAATGTCTTTTTACCTACTGTTTTATCTGCAATATAATCAGGAAATTCGTTGATGTATAGGATCAAGGCGATTAGAATTCCAATTGGTATAGAGACTAAAAATACTTTCATTGATAATTGTTGGGCTTGAACAAAATAGGAACCCATCACCATCAGCGGACCAAAGCCTATCCCTGTCGCTAACTCCCCAAAACTGCTGTATCCTATCTGAATTGGCTTTGCGGTATAAAAGAAAGCTAAGAACATCCCGATTATACCCAAAAGAAGGATCACATTACTCCCGGATACATAATTTAAGTAAAGCCCGATCCCACCACCCGCAATAAATGTGAGCAGAGAAGCATATAAAACTTTTTTAGGTGAGATTAGACCATTTTGAATCATCCTGCTTCCGCCGCTAAAAGGTGTGGGATTTGGGTTTGATTCGTCACATCCTGTAAGATGATCATAATAATCATTTGCCAAATTTGTGCCTGCGTGGATCAAAACAGCGCCTATAAGCGTCAGCAAGAACCTTAGCCATAAAAACGTAGACGTATCATGCCATGCTAATACAGACCCTAAAGCCACAGGTACTATCGCCCCTGTAAAGAACGGGGCTCTAGCGGTTTTAAGCCAAAACTTTATTTTTTCCAAACATTGACCTATAATATTAAGTTTCATTATTTCTACCTTATTAGCTCGATAATGTTAAATTAAAATTAAACATATATTTGGACAGACACGCAGGTCTGTCCCTACAAATAATAACGCCATCAATTGTAGGGGAGAACCTGTGTGTTCTCCCAAATTTAACATTGTCAAGTTAGATTAAATGAAAAAAGAATCAAATCCCCTCTGACCCCCCTTTTAGATGAATATTGAATAATTGATCGGGTAATAAACTTGACTGGATTCCAGCCTGCGCTGGAATGACATTTTGCGTGTGTTTGTCATTCCAGCGCAGGCTGGAATCCAGAAAAATGCTATTAATTCTATTACCCGATTATTTAGTCAAACTTCATCTAAAGGGGAGAACAATTTTCCCCTATTTTTAATTAATCTCTGAGGTCGTGGCATTTTGTACACAATTCTTCTCTTTCATGACATTTCATGCACACAGTTGAATTTCTGTGTTGTCGTGCAGAACCAGATGTTAATTGGGATTTCCAATTTTTTGGATGTGGAGAGATGCTAGAATGACACGAAATACATCTGCTTTCATCATGACAGCTTATACACGATCCCAGATTGTTACGTGCAGCTGAACTATGCCCGCCATTTGCCCAGTTTGCAGGATGTATCGTAGTCTTAATGTCGCTGGATTTATGGCAATCTATACATTCTGATCTTATATGGCATACAACGCAACGACTGGAATTCACTTTTGCATCAACACCATGTGTGAGAATATAATTATTGCCATGTCCATCAGGTCTTACGTCACCTCTGTGACAGCTAGAACATTCTTTTGCATCGCCATCCAGATTGTGACCGGGACCGGGCATTACATCCTGACTCAAATGAATTCTTATGTCACCTTTATGACAATCAGAACACGACTCTTTATCTCGCTCTGCTTGATTTTTGTGCCACGTTATCCATAATGTCTTATTATGAGAAGCAGGAACATACTTATCACCACCCAGCGTAAAATGGCAAGTATTACATTTTCCCACCTGTGTTTTATGACATTCATTACATACTGTCATTGATGGCAGATTATTATCAGTGACAGAGGCGCTTTCATTAATGTGTGCATGACATTTAATACACTTAGGTTCTTTGTTCAGATGCTTCTGGTGAGAAAATTTCATTCCATATTGTAACGGAAGTACAATAATAATTTTTTTGTCATATACAATTTTTGGGGAGTTTCCAGAAAAATCGCTTTCATCATGGCACGTCAGACACGTTTTTTTGTCAGGAAGATTGTTATCCTTAGAGCGATTGCTCTTAGCAATATTTACGTGACACGCATCACATTCTACATTATTATCAACGTGGAGTTTATGAGAGAATGTAGCTTTAGGCTTAGTGTTGCCATTCTTTACAAGTATGGCACATGCCGCTGGTAATGCCAATATGAATAATAGCAAAACAGTCCAACAGATAAAACGAATATTAATTATTTTCATAATCTCTTCCAAAAAGCGACTTACCAGAACCAAATCCAAGTTTCACCATAGCCAAAAGTCTGAAGCTACTACCACCAGTGCGCTTTATATTATCTTCCAGTCGTAAGTTCGCTGAAACTCGATTAACGACACGATAACCCAGGTCCATTTGTATGGAAGAAACTCTATTTAGACTCTGATCTTTACGAAGTCTGTAATCGTTGTAGTATGCGCCAACGCCTGCTGAAAGCTTCTTAGTTATGTCACGACCGATATTAATGCTAAAACCATTATTTCGGCTTTCAGTATTTGATTTTGTTGTTCCCAATACATTTACTCCGAAAGTCGTTCCATAGATCAAATATCTATTCAACCCAATCTCATAGGTATTTGAAGGGAATGATGACGAAAAATGCCTTTCATATTTCCCTCCCAGCGAAATTGATTCCACAAGATTATAGGTCAGTCCAAAAGAGGCGGCTTTATCATCATCATTAGTGAATACACTAAAAATAGACTCTTCAGGAAAGATTTGCTTCTCATGATGGTATTCGGCGTATAGCCCAAGCTTTTCTAATGGGTTCAGGTTGATATTAATGTCTCCCTGAATTAGTTCTTTGTTCAAGACATCATAGTTTATTTTGCTGTACATAACGAATTTACGAAGCTCAAATATGCTGTAATCATAGCTGTCCAGATGTCCGCCTAGAATCAATCTATCAAAGCTTTTACTGTTGAAATTTGCAAACAGGTTAAGACCACTCTTTAATTGCTGGATTTCAGGTAAGTTTAATTCCATGCCAGTTACCATACCTCTTTTGGTATTCGTAGACCATGATGAAACCGTCGATCCAGCATATATAGAAAAACCTTTGAACTTTGCCTTGATGCCATCCATATCCCAAAAGCCCGGATTGTATGGCAGAAATTGTCTGCCAATAGAGACTGAGGAATCATCAGACCCTGACCATTTTAAGTATCCCGAAAACAAACGCCAATCTGGGTTTTCGCCATTCTTAACGTCTTTCTTAATTCTGCCGTATACATACGCAGATAGGCTATCATTTTCATTTGTTATGCTAGTGCGAAGGTATTCGTATATAGGAACAGAGGAGTCTACCCCGTTTATTGTTATTGGTTCTTGACGCATCCATGCCATAGTAGTTAAGTCACCGTCAATGGATATTGCAGATACAACAGCGGTGGGAATTAAATAAAAAAATGCTATAATTGCTATAATAAAGTACAACATTTTCATACAATTTATATACCTTTATTTTGTGATAATATTCACAAATATTGACATACTAATCATTTATCAAATCAGTACTTTAGAAAATAGCACACGGATTAACACGGATAAGACGGATCAACACAGATTGGAATAGTGATCACTAATAAAATCCGTGAGAATCCGTCGCATCTGTGTAAATCCGTGTGCTATTATAAACATAAAAATCAAAGGTTGGTTGGGTTGAGGAACGAAACCCAACATAATATTATCAAAGTTGGGTCTCATACTTCGACCCAACCTACAATTATATTTTTGTAAGGCGAAAAATTAACTTGGTTGACTATTAGCTTGCTTCTTCAATTTTTATTGCTTTTGTAGGGCAAAGATAAGCACAAGCACCACACCCTATGCAAGTAGCTGAAATCTTCTCAAATGGTGTTTTTATTTTTCTTTTGCTTCCTCTGCCCGAAAAACTTATTGCGCTCATCCCTACCAATTCTGCACAAACGCGGGTACATAAACCGCACAAAACACATTTTGTATGATTTGTATTATTACTATTAGCCCTATTTAAAAGATAGTTTGCTACAACGTCCGTTGGATCGTTATTATTGACTCCATATTCTTTTGCCAGGTCCTTTATCGCATCAGAATCCGGGCATTTTGCAAACAAAAGCTCAATTACAAATTTTCTTCCTTTCACAACACGTTCGGAATTTGTTGTTATTAGCGCACCATTTTCCGCCGGGTATGCACAAGAAACAATAAGCTCAGGAGGACGTGGCGAATTCGGTATTGATTTTTCAACCAAACACATCCTACAACCGCCATAAGGTTTAAGTCGCTGATTATAGCACAATGTAGGAATGTTTATTTTAAGTTCCTTTGCCGCCTCAAGAACAGTCGTTCCATCTGGTACTTCAACTTCCTGATTATCAATAGTTAGTTTAACCATTACTCAATCCTCACAGCATCAAACCTACAAGATTCATGACAAATTCCGCATTTGATGCATTTTTCCTGCGTAATAGAATGGACTTTTTTTGCCTCCCCTACAACGGCTTGCGTCGGACAATTTCTAAAGCATAAATGACAACCTGTACATTTATCTTCTGAAATAGAAAACTTTATTAGAGCTTTGCAAACCTTTGCAGGACATTTTTTATTTCTTATATGCTCTATATATTCGTCACGGAAGTATTTTATTGTGGACAGCGCTGGTTTAGGAGCAGTTTTTCCTAATCCACAAAGCGAAACATCAATGATTAGGCTTCCCATACTTTCTAATACTGCAATATCTTCTTCATGACCTTCCCCTTTGGTAATCCCGGTTAATATATCGAGCATGTGCTTTGTACCTTCACGACATGGTGTACATTTACCGCAAGACTCATCCTGTGTAAACGTCAAGAAGTATCGTGCTACTTCCACCATACAGGTGTTCTCATCCATAACGATCATGCCACCTGATCCCATGATGGTGCCTGCTTTCGTCAATGATTCATAATCAACAGGCATATCAAGCAGAGATTCAGGAAGGCAACCGCCAGAAGGTCCACCTGTTTGAACCGCCTTAAACTTTTTGCCTCTCGCAATGCCTCCGCCTATATCGTATATGATCTCTCGCAGAGTCATGCCCATAGGAACTTCAATTAAGCCTGAGTTTTTGACCTTTCCAACTAGAGCAAAGATTATCGTTCCTTTGCTGGTATTTGTGCCAATACCAGAATACCACTCAGCGCCGTTGTTGATGATTAGAGGTATACTTACCAGTGTTTTAACGTTGTTGAGTACTGTGGGTGAATCCCAAAGCCCTTTGATTGCAGGAAACGGAGGCTTGGTCCGTGCTTCTACTATTGCCCCTTCTATTGATTTAAGCAGATTCGTTTCTTCACCGCATATAAACGCCCCAGCACCGCGAACTATTTCAATATCAAAAGAAAAATCCGTTCCTAAGATATTCTCTCCCAGAAAACCATACTCATGTGCCTGCTCTAGCGCTTTGCGGAGATGCTCTATAGCCAGCGGGTATTCCTTGCGAATATATATATATCCAACACGCGCTCCTATGGTAAATCCACCAATGGTCATACCCTCTATGACAGAATGTGGGCTCCCCTCTAATATGCTTCTGTCCATAAAAGCTCCGGGGTCTCCTTCGTCAGCGTTGCATACGATGTATTTCTCGTCACCCTGTGCTTTTTTGGTCATTTCCCATTTTATGTTTGTGGGAAAACCTGCTCCACCTCTGCCCCGTATTCCAGAAGCTTTTATCACTTCCAATATTTTATCCGGTCCCATTGATAGGGCTTTTTCCAGAGCGAAGTACCCATCAATAGCAATGTAGTCCTCAATATTTAGAGGGTCTATACGGGTGTTATTAGCAAGAAGACGACGGGTCTGCTTTTTATAAAATGGAATATCTTCCTCGTGTAGAATTTTCTCGCCTGTATCAGGGTCGGTGTAAAGCAAACGCTCTATAACCTTTTTGTTTATTATTGTTTCAGAAATAATTTCGCCAACGTCTTCTGCTGAAACGCCACTGTAAAATATATTTCCGGGATTAATAATAAGAGCAGGTTCAATAGCGCAGAAGCCATGACATCCAGTGACTTTCATTACCACTTCACCATCAAGGTTCTGTTTCTTCAATTCATCCCTGAATGCGTCTATTACTTCTAACGCCCCAGAAGCAAACCCGCACGTACCGCCAGCAATAATAACCGTAGGCTGATCTAAAGAGCGTTTACTGAGAATTTCATTCTTTAATTCTTCTAAATCAATTATTTCAATTTGATTTTCCGTTTTCATATTTCTCCAGAATTTTGTTTAGCTTGATAGGGCTCATATTACTAAAATATTTACCATCAATTTCAACAAGAGGTCCACGCGCGCAAACACCAAGACAATTGACAGTCTCTAAGGTGAAATTGCCATCCTCTGTAGTATGACCGGGTTCAACCTTCAATTTTCTTTCGAGATTTTCAACTATTTCAGTTGCGCCGTTGACGTGACAGGTTGTTCCAACACATACACATACGTGATGTTTTCCAACTGGTTCCAGTCGGAGCGAGTTATAAAATGTCGCCAGACTATATAATCGGCTTAGAGGAACCTGACATTTTTCTGATACTCTTACAAGCGCCTCTTCTGGAACATAGTCAAACTCCTCCAAAATCTCTTGAAGAAGCTCTATCAATACTTTATGACTATCCTTATATTTGTTTTCATATTGGTCTATGATTTGATCTATTTTATTTAATCGTTCTGTTTGTTTTGCTTGATCTACATTTTTTGTTTTATCTGATTTTTTTGATTTTCTCATTTTTACCAACCTACTCAACAGTAAAACGCCATCTACGATTTGGGTCGTAGGTGCGATTTTTCACAATGTCCATAACGGTCGTTAAGTAATCGGGTATATATATCTCTATATCATTTCTTACCTTAACCTGACATCCAAGACGCATTCCTTTAAGTTTAGCCTCTCTGGTCATAAAAGGTTCTTCTGTGGGAAGTATAGGACCTCCGCCTTTCACTACCTGAACTTTACAGTATCCACAGATTGCCTTACCACCGCATGAGGAAGATAAGTTGATATTATTAGCACTCAAGTAGTTAATTAGATAATCGCCACCCTGAACCAAAAGCTCCTTTGTACCACTCTCTTGAACAACAATTATCTTACATTTTCCATAAGTAACGAGGAATCTCTGTGATATAATCAGAATTATGGCAAGTACTATAAGAACCCCATCCATAACTAAAATTTGTAACATAGGTCAGATCATTACTACAAGCTTTCGCTTATAGCACTCCCTTAATATACCTCATGCTAACATACGAGGTAGTGCTTGACCAGATTAATTATTAAATTTAAATGGAAGGAATCAAATCCCCTCTGACTCCCCTTTTTCAAAGGGGAGAACAATTCCCCCTTTGAAAAAGGGGGGAAGGGGGGATTTTAAAACGTTCTCATAAATATAAAAATTAATCTGGTTGACCAGTAGTGGTTCACCAAATTAATTATTCGTCTTATAAAAAATATAATTGTAGGTTGGGTCGAAGCATGAGACCCAACTTTTATAATATTATGTTGGGTTTCGTTCCTCAACCCAACCTACTTTTGAGGTTTATAAGTTGAATAATTAATCTGGTTAAGCAGTAGTGGTCATCCGAATTAGTTATTAGCCTAAAGTAACCCAAGCTTCTAGCTTGGTTTTAACACCTACAAAGTTATTATACCGGCGAAGCCTATGAAAGCTAAAGCCATTATACCAGCAATAATCATGGTAATTCCTGGTCCTCGTAACCCGCTAGGAATGTCGCCAATTAACCCTAGTTTTTCTTTTATTGCCGACATTAGTACTATAGCCAAAGCCCACCCAGCGGCAGTACCAGAGGAATAAGTGACTGTCTGAACAAAATTATAGTCTCGCAAAACCATAAACAATGAGACAGCCAATACAATACAATTAACCGTGATTAACGGTAAAAATATTCCAAAGGATGCTTGCAGGGGTGGAAAAAACTTTTCTATAAACATTTCAAGAAACTGCACAGTTGCGGCAATAACAATGATAAAAATGAGGAATGCCAGAATTTCTGCATGCAAAGGCACAAGCAACAGCCAGTATATTGGCCAATCAATTATTGCAGTAAGAGTTACTACAAATATTACGGAAATACCCATTCCTAATGCAGTTTTATAAGTTTTTGATATAACAATAAATGGACACATACCAAGTATGTATACCAAAGCAATATTATGGGTGAATATGGATGCAAGAAATATTATTAAAGGACTTGATGAATTCATATTTACTCCGTTCGTTTGGCAACTGTTCTAAGAATCCATAGATAGGTTCCCAAAAGAAAGAAAGCCCCTGGGGCGATGGTTAGAATAACCCAATTTGTCCAGGCTGGAGGCATTAATCTTTGACCTAAAAGAGTACCAAAGCCCATTGGTTCACGAATTAAAGCCATAAGGATTAATATAGAACTGTATCCAACTCCACACCCAAAGGCATCCAAAACTGAAAGCCACGGACCCTTCTTGGCAGCGTAAGCCTCTGCCCGACCCATGAGAATACAATTGGTAATAATCAAGCCTACGTAAGGTCCCATAGCTTGACTTATCGGTGGAAAATATGCCTTTAGGAATCTATCTACACAGATGACAAAAGTTGCAATAATGACCATATATGCAAGCATGCGCACCCTTGCAGGTATAGTTTTACGGAAAAGAGAAACAAACAACGAACTAAATACCAGGCAAAATGTAACGCCTACTCCCATAGCAATAGCATTATCCATGCGATTAGTGATCGCTAATGCTGAACAAATTCCTAAAACCATACAGAATGTTGGATGATCATTCCACATTCCTGTAGTCAAAGCTACATACCACTCTCTCTGTTTAATGCTTTTTTTTATCTGCTCTTCAGGCATCTATCTTTACTCCACTTAAAGGTTAAGCTTATTTTAACAAACTCAACCTGCTTTGTATTGTTGTGTTTAATAGCTTTTCTAACGCCCTGCTTGAATAGGTGGCGCCGGTGATGGTATCAACCTCGTTATTAGCCTTAGATTTACCTGCCGACATAAATACCAGTTTGGGAAAAACTTCCTTATTTTTAAATTGGATTAAGTATTCTTCTCCGGCTATTCTTGCACCTAATCCGGGAGTTTCTTCTTGATGTAATATTTTGATTTTGCGTATCGTCTTTAGGTCGGGATTCATACTTATAATCCCATGTATTGCACCCCAAACTCCTGGACCATTAAACTCAAAGGCGACGGATTGATCCTTCCCTTTGTAGATTGTAAACTCACCTTTCTCTATTGCTTCTACGTTATCTTTGAATACCGTTAAGACATTATCTTTGGTATAAGATACTCCTAAAACATCCAGAACCGAGGATTTAAGTCTCAATTCCTCGTTCTTTGAAATTCGTACGGATGTATAGGCATTAATCCCAACTAATAACGCCCCGGAAGCAGTACCCATAACTATACAAAAGATTAATATTTTTAATGCTTCTTTCATTTCAATACCTTGGGATACTTTATATCCAATACTATGTGATCAATTAACGGTGCAAAAACGTTTAGTAACACAATACTGAACATTACACCTTCCACGTAACCCGATAAGCTTCTAATCAACACCACCAAAAACCCCATTAAAATGCCGCCTATCCATTTTCCAGCTTTAGTCATAGGACAAGTAACAGGATCAGTCGCCATGAAAAAAGCACCAAGTAACAAACCTCCCGAAAGAAACTGGAACATCGGTGGAGCAAATTTAGCTGGCGCAAAATGATTGCCAAAAAACGAAAAGACAATTACAGAAAGTAATAAGCTAAATGGCAGTCGCCAATTAACGATTCTAGTTAATATTAAAAACAATCCACCGACGATAAGCCCGATACGGAATGTTTCCCCAATGCAACCGGGACTAGAACCGAAGAAAAGATCAAGGTATGGGGCAAGTATTCCCTGACTTCTGAAAGCATTGAGCGGTGTAGCACTAGCCAGTGCATCTACACTATTCTGGTAATGCAGAAATCCACCCCAACCACCCTTAAAAGGCGTCTGCCAACTGACACTCATCATACTAGGAAAAGCGATACTCAAGAATATTCTACCAACAAGCGCCGGGTTAAAGGTATTTCTGCCTGTTCCACCAAAAACTTCTTTACCAAAAAATACCCCAAACATCACTCCCACAGCGACTACCCATAACGGAGTCGTAGGAGGGAGAATCAAAGGAAATATCAGACCAGTGACCAAAAACCCCTCGTGTATCTCCTTTTTCCTCACAATCGCAAAAGCAACCTCCACCAATCCACCGAAGATATAAGACACAGCTATTACTAATAGAACTCTTAGCCCCCAAAAGTAGATAGCCGCAAGGGTTGCGGGCAAAAGTCCAAGAATCACAACGCTCATATAGCGTTTAATGTCTATACGATCGAGGACATGCGGAAGAGTTGTAACCTCATTTGTGCCATAGAAAAACCCATCCATGGCGTTAAAAACTGGCTTGAATTTGCCAATTAGTTTATTGTTCTCACTTACCTGATTGACATTATCTAAGAGATGCCTAATAGCGCCCACGTATAACCCTCTCTTAATGATATACTAAGCCTCTTTTGCTCCCCGATAGGTCTCGATAGTACCCCTCATATTATCAAAATGGGGCAGTATACATTGATCACGGGTGCATCCCTGGGCGGTCAACAGTTCTTCGCCTTCTTTAATATGCTGAGCTAGAGGAATTTTTGATGGACAAACAAAACTACATAAACCACATTGAATACAGTCAAATATTCGTAGATTCGCTAACGTTTCATCTATAATGGAACGCTGGACATATTTACTCAAGATATGAGGAATAATATTAACAGGACAGACCTCCTCACAGTAATTGCAGCTAATACATGGTCTTCCTTCCCCATTTTTGTTAGTATCAAAAGTCTTTTTTACTGACAGATACCTAGCCATGAATGTGCGGGAATAAGATTCACTAGCAAATCCGGGACTGATAAATGCCAAAAATTTCCTTTTGCTATTTTCAGGAATGGCAATAATCTGTGAGTAAGACTTATCAATCGGCAGATTCAGGTCTTTTAGTTCTGCTCCAGTTAGCAGACCGTTAAGAATGAATCTTGGAATTATCCCATCTTTTGTCCGTAAGCCAATAACATCCTTCAAGGTTGTGCCAATTCTTACCTTAACGTGCAATGAGTCTTTTAATGCCGGACCGCAAAGAGCAATTGTACGCTCGATAAGCGGCTTACCTTTAACTACTGCCTCATATACCTGCAATACAGCCTGAAGACTTAAAACTATTACCCCGATATTTGCTGCAGAATATCCATAAGGGAACTCCTGCTTTAGAATTGTACGCACTAGCATCTCGTCATAGCTCTGGGGATATTTTGGAACTAAAGAATAGACTTTCATCGAGTCATATCCTGTAGCCTGCTTAGATACATCTTCAAGGCTTTTACTGTCTTGCCTACTTAAAGCTAGATGAACCTTTGCATTGGGCATAATCTTACTAAGTATTTTTATGCCTTCGATTAGATTCTCGACATTTTTGTCTTTTAATAATAATCGGGAAGAGATGTTGTAGGGTTCTGAATCAATTCCATGCAAGATGATGTTATCAACATCACCGGGTTGAATTATTGAACTATTGAATCGTGTGGGGATACCTTCATGGTCAAGGGCGGTCACGCCTGAGAGATAAAGCAACTTTTCTATCTCTTCTGGAGATAATTTTTGCCAGTTGCTTGCTGCGCCGGGAACATATTGGTATTCTGAACTACCATCACCCTTGATTGAAACCACAAGACAATCGGAACCGAAATAACTTACTTTATTGATTTTCTCGACTATGCCATTTATGGTAGCATGAATCGGAGAAGATACGCTTTGCTCATTACTACCGATGATCTGACCTGCTGATACCTTATCACCGACCTTAACCAGACAATCCACCTCTGCACCAAAACCTTGACGCAAAGGTATATTAGCCTGTAAAGGAATTGGGAATTCTTCTAAAGTGTCATCAGGTTGACCTTGAAGATTGGAGAATCTATAACCACCACGGAAAGTCTTACGTTTTAACATATTTCAGAATGTCCCATTTAAGTTAAACTAAGAAGACGTTTCAAACACCACTTATGTTTTCAACTGACAAACATTTTTGTTTTTCTTCATGCCGTTTCATCATATCTTCCAGAGTTACTGCTTCCAGTATATCTGATATTTGGTTTGATATATCACCCCACAGATCGCGAGTAACACAAGCCTCAGATCGCTCACAATATTTTGGATTGCAGACACAATCCACAAGGCACGATCGACCTTCAAAAACGTAAATGATATCTTTCATAGTTATTTCTGAAGGTTTTTTTGCTAGGCTATATCCACCATGCCTACCACGATAAGATTCTACCAGACCAGCGACCCTGAGAGATTCTACCAAATTCCATAAATACTTCACTGAAATTTCCTGACGATTGGCAATATCTTTTAAAAGTACCGGTCCTTCCCCGTAATGAAGGGCTAAATCCAGCATCAATCGTGCGCCATAATGTCCTTTAGTAGATAACTTTATCATATTAATCCCTCTGTCAATATGATTGAAAAAAAGTAAAAGCCTTGATTTTTATTGTAATATCCTGCAGCAATTTCATTTTGCATTGATTCACCTATCTGAATTTTTGTTATATCGTTGTGTATAAAATCACGATAAATAAATTAACTTGGTATATTATATTCTGCTATTTCTCTACAGGTTTTATTATTTCTATTAATTTAGTAGAGTTTATTACATAAAAATTGATTCTTCTGGTTATAGATAGAAATCTGAGTAAGATTAATTCTTATGAGAATCCACTTTTCTCTGTAGATGAGAGATAAATAAGGAGAGCTTGAAATAAATACAAATCATCTCTCATCAGTTTTCTGGATTCTAGCTGGGGGAGACCATAAAAATTCATTCCTACCTATACCCCGAAGAATCAATTGCTATTCACGAGGAAAGTATCCCCGCTGATTAATGGAGGGTTCTATTAACCAGACATCATTGTTGCTGGATATACTATATAGCAATATATATGCCACAATAGAATCTATGGCTAAAAACCACTTGGTAAGCGAGATTACAAGCCATCACCCCCTGTATTATCTTATATCTGTACGTAATGATCAGAAAAAGTGCATGATTTCATGCACATAATTGCATGGTTTCACACAAAAATGATAATAAAGAAAAGTCATCAATGTAACTATACTTTCGTACTTTTTAAGATCATAAGACAAAATCTAGGTTTTATGCGATTTTACACAATGTAGAGATGAGGTAACCTCATCTCTACAAAACTGCATAAAAACTCGATCTTTCAAAAAAGTTTAGTCTATACAGCCTGATTTTTTCAAGTAGTTTACTGATTTCTCAAGAGCCTTTGGCATATCGTCTGCGCCAGTAGCCTCAAGCTCAAATGTCCATGGTCCATAGAAGCCTATACCGTTGAGTATGCGGAAAACTTCAGGAAAATCCACGACCCCATCACCAAGCGGCGGAAAGTCGAATGACTTTGGCTTTCCATCTGTATCTTTTAAATGAACGCATCCAACGTATTTGGCAATCTTCTTCAGTTCTGTGACTGCGTCAGTGCCTTCGTTGTAATAATAGATGTTTCCTGTATCGAAGTTGACACGGACGTTTTTTTGATTCACGCCTAGCATTGTTTTTAGGGCTTCATCGCCATTATGGCACAAGATAGGATGTGTCTCAAGGCAGATCGTTACGCCATGCTTACCGGCTCGCTCACCCGCTTTTCTGAGTCTTTCATAAGTCACCTCTCTTGGAATGTCATCACTGGCATGTGCGCTGGCGAATATGAACTTTGAACCCATACCGACTGCGCCGTTTATGAGAACGTCGAAATTATCAACGCCCTTTTCGTCAACAAGGTCAATACCGCCACTCATACTCAATGCAACAAGCCCATATTTGGCAAGTTCAGCTTTTACTTTCTCATAATCTCCAGGTGCAGGCGGACCGATCTCAACACCTTTAAATCCAAGTTTCTGCAAAACATCATAAGTGCCAGTCCTTGAAGAAAGGAAATTTTTCATCAGATACCTCCTGATTTCGTTAGTGCATTTGATTTCTTTGCTAAAATGAAATATTATTATCTGAAATTATGATACATAATACTATGAATTTTCATTACAGTCAAGTTCAATCCAAGCATAAACTTCTTGTCTGCAACATTTTTCAATGAAAAAACACGAATACACTAAGACACAAAGAAAAACAAAGGAGATTAAAATTAAGGGCTAGTACTCAGACACATTGAATTTGAAGATAGACTGGCAAAATACTTATGAATATTGGGATAGAGGAAGTTTACACAAAACCACTGACAGACCCAAAGAAACACGGTTGCAGTTTCAACTGACTGCAACCCATTTGCTTATTACTGACTAACATAGCTATGGCTTATTTGATGAATTCTCTTCGACTTATAGACATATCAAACCTACCATCTTATCTAACTACATGGCAGATTTTTGTGGTGGATAGCAAATCATGCTTACTTCCACCACTTAATAATAGATCAACTTTTCCAAAGACCATGCAAATTGCAATAAGCACGGGCTATAACATCTTTAGCGTCAATGCAGAATGTAGCTTCGGGAGCATCCCCAGGATTAAGAAATTTTCTATACGATTTTCCGTCAGCAATTAACTGAATCCACATAATATAATGCTTTTGCTCCATCGGATGTGGAGAGCTTCCAACTTTAACTTTGATGCCATTCTCTACGGATTCTAACACAGGAACGTGTTTCTCCTTGGATGCGTCAACTGAGTTTTCTTTCAAAAGCTTCATTGGTTCGTCACAACAAACTAATTCACCAACGCCGCCCTGTAAT
>Ga0315282_10000190_pt1 | contig 124734 bp, 112 predicted proteins | sample YL17G07_20_MG_FD_203693 | JGI IMG/M metagenome (GOLD analysis project Ga0315282, IMG submission 203693) | Sediment microbial communities from Yellowstone Lake, YNP, Wyoming, USA - YL17G07_20 | ecosystem: Environmental > Aquatic > Freshwater > Lake > Sediment | place: USA: Wyoming | collected... | reverse complement strand
TAAGGTAGGAAGACAGCATCCCGCAGAAGGATTAGCTAAACGGCTTTATGAAGCGGCTGTTAGAGGATGTGAATTGTACGATCGCTCTGATGAATATATAGATTTTGATGAGCTGCAAGAAGAGATTGAATATCACCAAGGACGGTCCGGCGAGGTATCGTCGGGCTTTATATCTTGCCTCTGATACAGCCAGGCAATGTGATCCTCCGCTGGCAGGGCGGGAAGAGGCTAGGGTTGAGCTGGAGGCAGATCTATTTCGTCAGATTGGTCAACTGCGGGTAGAGAACGAGTGGCTTAAAAAAAATTTCAGCAGCTACAGTAGAGGAGAAGAAGGAGTTGGTGGAGAGAGATAACAAGACGATAGCAGTGGCTCGGCAGTGTGAGCTATTAAGGCTATCCAGGTCCTCTTATTATTACGGTTCAAGCCGTGATGATGAGTATAACCTTGAGCTGATGCGGCTTTTAGACGAGCAGTATACGAAGGTGCCGTTTTATGGGGTAAGGAGACTGACGGCCTGGTTGAGGGCTCGTGGCTATATAGTGAACCCGAAGCGGGTCAGGGTGCTGATGCGGCGGATGGCGCTTCAGGCTATTTATCCCCATAAGAGGAGGAGTTTCTCCTTAGCCGGGTTTAATAAGAAAGGGTATTTTTTCAACAACGCGGAGAGGCTACCTCAGGAGCTGGGCTACCGCGCGCCCCACGAGGTATATTTTGGACATATAGCCAGCAAAAAATTTATGGAGCTGGGGAATTTAAATAATTAAAATAGTAAGACAGGCGGGTCGAAAATGCACCTTAAACAAGCCTCTTTATTGTCCAAAGAATGGGGAGCACCTCAATAGGGATAAGTCAAGAAGCGATAAGTTTTATAATAAAATAATCAGATTGATGGAAAATTTATAGAGCTATGAGGTTGGGGGGCCAGCCATGAGAAGAATTATTAATCTGATTCTTTTAGCCATGCTGAGCTTTTTTATATTGAATATTTATGCTTCATATGAGGCCAGAGGTGTGGAGGAGTCATTCCCCGGCTATTTCTTCAAAAAGCAGGTTAAGGACGTTAAATCAATTAATGATTTATTCGAAATAAAAAGTAATGTTCAATTAGAATTAAGCCCGGAAAGTGCTCTGGCCAATGTGACTGACCTGGCCATTGATGCCCAGGGTAACTATTTAGTCTGTGATGGAACGCAGCTAAACCAGGTCTGGATTTTTTCAGCTGCGGGCAAATTTTTGAGAAATTTGAGCCAGAGGGGCCAGGGCCCGGGCGAGTATTATAGTCCTTTGAGCGTCGCCGTTGATAAGCACGGGGATATTTTTATAAATGATTATCTTCAATCAAAAATAATTATTTACGACAGAGATTATAAATATAAAAATGAGATCAAGAATGTAAGGGGACATTATATACACGTCAACAGCCGGGATGAAATATATCTTTATGATGGGATGCTCCGGCCGATGAATAAAAGCGTCTTTGATACTATTAAAAAAATCGGCCAGGATGGAAGAATAATTTTGTCGTTTGCTCCACTTATGGAAGAAATATTATCAACTCATTTCAGTCTTATGAGTGATGGCATGAATATTGATGAAAAAGATAATATTTATGAAATGAACCCGTTGTATTACCAGGTTAGAAAGTGGACCTCGGAAGGAAGGTTAAGCAAAACTTTTAATGTTCCTTCTCATCTCAGTGGAATTAGAAGAAGCGGAGATAATTATGTCATTTTGAATGGTCCTTTTTGCCTGAATAAAAATATTGTTATCATCCAGCGGGAGGGAGTGGTTGATTTATACGACACAGAAGGCAATTATCTGGCTGGTGGGCTTCATTTACCAGGCAAAATTCGTTATGCCCGGGACAGAGAAATTTACGTTGAGCTATGGGAAGGAGAGGGGAAGGGAGAACAATCCAACCCCAGGATAATCTGTTATCAATTAAAATGAAATTTCCGGTGGCGGTAAATCTAAAAAATACCTTATAAAAATTTATAACCTTTAAGAGCAAAGTTGGGGCAAGCGGTGGAACCTGATTGCGAATCTTTTTGGAATGGGGAGCAATTTCAACCCAGTGAAAAGAGGCTTTCTACTGATTTTTAGCAACAGCAATACCTAAGGGATTAAGCAGAAGGAGTCTTCCTTTTTCGGGCAAAGCCGATTATAGCCAGAATGACAGCCACCGCCAGAAGGACCGCCAGGATGGTGATGGTCTTTTTCTTGCAGGCAATAAAAAGGTCATTTTTTTCTTAATTTGAAGTCTTAGACTTAATATTGTCGTGTTCTAAAAAATTGATTCTGGGGGGGTCGGACCATGCTATCTTACACATTATAAAAGAATTAATCAGAATTTGCCCCGGGGAAAGACCTGCCCTGAAAAAATTTTCCGCTACTGAAAAACGCCTCCTGAAAAATCGGCTATGACATTATACGCCAGGCAAAAAGCGCCTGGTAGGTAAGACACCACCGTTTCTGATTCTTTTAATAAGCCTGTATTTCAATATTCCAATTATTCAATTAAGAGATCTAATCTTCGGGTAATAGTTGCTGTGCTGCACAAAGCGAATCACTTTGCCAGACTTATCCCTTTCAAATATGACTTCTTCGCCCAGCGTTTCATCATCTCGTATCCGCCGGAAAGTGTCACCCTCAATATGTTTGAGCAAAGTAAGTCCTTTAGCAGGGTTGTCAGTCGGGATACTGACCATAGCCAGATTTCCATCCCAGGGAAGTATCACTGTTTCTCCCCACCATGGTTGCTCATCGTAATAGCCGGCGTAATCTTCAAGATTTACGCTGGTTGCCGTCGGCGCTTCTTTTTTTGAGGCGGCTTTTTTCAAAATTTCTCTAATTCCCCGGGCATATTTTTCCGGCTCGGTTCCTGAGGCGTTTATCATTACTACAAAAGCCTGTTTTTTTCCGGGGTCAATCATCAAGGTGCTTCTGTAACCGGGACAGGAGCCACCGTGTCCGACAATAGTCCGGTCGTCCATTTGATACACTTCAAAACCCAGCCCCCAGGAAGTTTTCCAGTCGGGGTCCATCCAGTGGACGCGTTGCATTTCACGGAGAGTCGGAGCTTTAAGAATTTCTTCTCCGCCTTTTTCCAGAAGCCGGAACTGCCAGGAGGCGAATTTGGCTAAGTCCAGCACCGTGGAGGAAAAGCCGGCCGCTGGCTTGATGCCTTCTGCCTGGAAGAAGGGCAGCATCTCCCGCGTTCCACTGCGGGTTAATGAGCTATAACCGGTGGCCATTTGCCCTCGCCATAGTTCTTTTGGAAGATAGGGGCGGGTGTCTTTCATGCCCAGTGGTTTCAGAATCTTTTCATTTACGTAATCATCGTAAGACATTCCTGAAACCTCAGCCACAATTTCTCCCAGAAGGCTGATTCCCAGGTTGCTGTACTGAAAATAGGTGGATGGGGGATAGAGGGTTTTCTGCTGGCCGAGCTTTTCTTTAAGCTGTTCCCTGGTTGGGAAGTGAAAATCGGGCTTGCTCCAGTAAGGATAATCGGATTCCCGCGGCAGACCGGATGAATGGGTCATGATAGAACGGATGGTGATAGGCCCGCTATCCGGGTACTGCTGCTTGATGTTAAACCAGGGCAGATGTTCGCTTACTTCATCATCCAGCCTAAGTTTCCCGGCGTCGCGGAGCTGCATGATGGCTACCGAAGTAAATAACTTGGAGATGGAGCAGATGCTGTAAATTGTGCTGGGTGTGGTCTTTACTTTTTTCTCCAGGTCGGCCAGGCCATAGCCTCTGGCAAAAATTACTTCCTGGTTTTCTACGATGGCGGCCGAAATTCCCGGAAGTCTTTCGTAATCGCGCTGGGCCTCAAGCCAGACGTCTATTAGTCTGAGAGCTTCGGAATAATCAGCTTTAGTTTGTGTTTTATTCTGAGCATGCGTATAATTCGGCAAACCTAAGGTTGAGATTAACAACAAGAAAATTACAACAAGTGAGAAAAAGTTCTTTTTCATCGTTACCTCCAAAAAATGTTTTTATTATTTTTAATTAAACAATAAATGATCATTTTTTTAAACAATGAAGTTTTTACGATGAAACTGAGATTTGGGCCTCGGAAAAGTATATAGTGCCAAAAAGTTTTTTGGGCTACAGCAAATCAACTCTCAAGGGTAGCTCTGTGAATCTCCTGCCTGCCAGATGTGCTTTGACATTGGCAGCGATAAGAATTCTTCTGTGAGCATTATCCGAAGCCTAAAATTCTGAAGTCTAAAATCAGGTTGAGGGCTTTTCTAAAAAATGTTAAATAAATAGAATGTCTAAGAAAAGCTTTCTCATTTACCTTGAATGTGGGTGGTGTGGGGAAAAGCTGGAGCCGAATAAGCTCTGGAATCTCTGTCCCCAATGTGGCAAGCCGCTGCTGGCCCGGTATGACCTGGAGGAAGCCAGCCGGGCAGTGGGACCTCAGGACCTTTTAAACCGGGAGCCTACTCTCTGGCGTTATCGGGAACTTCTTCCCCTCCAGGACGACGCTCATAAGCTTTCTTTGGGGGAAGGTTTTACTCCGCTGCTCAGGGCCATTCGGCTGGAAAAAGAGTTAGGGCACAGCCCGGTTTATGTAAAGGATGAAGGGCTTAACCCGACCGGTTCTTTTAAAGCGCGCGGCCTCTCCGTGGCGGTTTCCAGAGCTCTGGAACTTGGGGCTAAAGCGCTTTCCATTCCCTCGGCAGGAAACGCGGCCTGTGCCATGAGTGCCTATGCGGCTGCTGCCGGGCTGGAAGCCCATGTTTACATGCCGGCTGATGTGCCGAAGCCTTTTATCAATGAGTGCCGCGTGCTTGGGGCTCAGGTTCACCTGATTGATGGCCTGATTACCGATTGCGGCCAAGCGGCCCGGGCTGACCTCGAAAAATACGGCCGCTTCGATGTATCCACGCTCAGGGAGCCCTACCGGATTGAGGGCAAGAAAACCATGGGATACGAACTGGCCGAACAACTCGACTGGACCCTCCCTGACGTTATCATCTACCCAACCGGTGGAGGCACGGGACTGGTCGGGATGTGGAAGGCTTTTGACGAGATGGAAAAGCTTGGCTGGGTAGGCTCCAGACGTCCGCGCCTGGTGGCCGTACAATCTTACGGCTGCGCCCCGATAGTTAAAGCTTTCCACGAAGGAAAAGAATTCGCCGAGCCCTGGCCGAACGCGGCCACCATTGCTGATGGCCTGCGCGTTCCAGCGGCCATAGGAGATTTTTTGATTCTGCGAGCGCTTAGAGAAAGCCAGGGGACGGCGGTGATTGTTTATGATAAAGAAATCCTTGAAGCTACGTATCTGCTCGGCAGGACCACGGGTATCTGGCCGGCACCCGAGGGAGGAGCTACCCTGGCAGCTTTTCTCTGCTTGAAGCGAAGCGGTTGGATAAAGGCAGGGGAGTCGGTTGTCCTGTTTAATACCGGAAACGGAGCGAAATACTCACATCTTTGGGACCAGCCTGACAGCCAGGAGGGAAGTCAATAAGTTTGCTCCGAATGTATCGTTGGCGGTTCTTATAGTTTCGGATATGGCGTTTTGGGGAGATCATAGCTCTTGCCTCCTGACTAAAATTACCCCAGTTAAGGTTTCTGCCAGAGAGGGTATTATGATTTAGGGTAGATTTTCATGTGAGGCAACGAACCAATTTCGTATAGATTTTAAACGAGGTAATTCGTTATCTTGACATGATTTGTGGTGGTGTTTATCATTTCAAAAGTCTTTTGTTGTGAGTTAAGGTTAAAGAAGGTGGAAATAGAACAGTTGATTTGAGGTTTAGTGTTTGAGTTTGATGAAATAAATAAAATAAAGGAGATAAATAAAAAATCAACGGGAAAAATTTTGGGGTTTTTGCCTAACATATGAACGTATGTTCATATATCAGACAACCTGAAAGGAAAGATGGGTATGCGAAAAGAAGTTCTTTACGAAAGAATCATTGAGCAGCTAAAAGAATTATTTGAGAAAACAACTGACACGGTGGCCAGAATGGCCACTATCAACGCCCTTCTTTATCATAAAATTGATTATTACTTCTGGTGTGGATTTTATTTGCTCAAAGATGATGAATTAATCGTTGGTCCATACCAGGGGCCGCTGGCCTGCCTGAAGCTGGCCCACAACAAAGGCGTTTGCTGGGCTGGAGTGCGCGAGAAGAAGCCGATCATCGTTCCTGATGTTCATCAATTCCCCGACCATATTGCCTGCGACGAGCGGTCGCAATCTGAAATCGTGGTACCGGTGTTTAACCCTGATGGCAGCGTTTATGGTGTTATTGATGTGGATTCCGATAAGCTGTCCAGCTTTGACGAAACCGACGCCCGCTATCTGGAGAAAATAGTAAAAATGATTTTTGAGCCATAAGTCGACAAAAATTACAAACCCTTTTTTTAATGAAGGACGAATTTGATTTTGTAAAATTTGCGCTTGCCGATTTTTAAGATTTGCTCGGGTTTGGCGGCGTCAAGTTTATGGTCAATGTTTTCCAGGCGCTGGCCGTCCAGATAAACTCCGCCCTGGCGGATGAGCCGTTTGGCTTCCCCGCGGGAGGAAACAAGCCCCAGGCTGAACATGGTTTCTACGAGCTCCACCTGCGGCGTTTCTTGGCTGACCTTCACGATTTTTTCTTCCATCTCTTCCGGGATTTCTTTATGCCTGAAAATGCGGTCAAATTCTTCGGAAGCTTTCCGGGCTTCTTCTTCCCCCCAGAAATCAGCCACAATCATTCTGGCCAGCTGAGCTTTCAGGTCGCGAGGGTTTATTTTCCCTTCCCTGGCCTGTTTCTTCCAGGTTTCAATCTGGTCGGTGGGCACGTCAGTCAGCAATTCATAATAGCGGTACATCAGTTCATCAGAAATGGACATCAGCTTGCCAAACATTTCATCCGGCGGTTCGTTGATGCCCACATAATTTCCGAGAGACTTGGACATTTTCTCGACACCGTCTAAGCCTTCGAGCAGCGGCATGGTTAAAATAACCTGTGGTTCCTGGCCGTATTCGCGCTGGATTTCCCGACCGACCAGCAGATTGAATTTCTGGTCGGTGCCGCCCAACTCCACGTCAGCCTGAAGAGCTACTGAGTCATAAGCTTGCATCAGGGGATAGAGGAGTTCGTGAGCAGAAATTGGCAAACCTTCTCTGAACCTTTTGGTAAAATCATCGCGCTCTAAAATCCTGGCCACAGTGTATTTTGAAGTCAATTTTATGATATCAAAACTGGAAAGCTGCCCTAACCAGCGGGAATTAAAATCGATGATGGTTTTTTGTGAGTCAAGAATCTTAAAGACCTGCTGCTTATAAGTCTCGGCATTCTTGCTGATTTCTTCTCTGGTCATGGCCGGTCTGGTGGCCGAACGACCCGTGGGGTCGCCGATGAGCCCGGTAAAATCACCGATAAGGAAAATTATTTCGTGGCCCAGCTCCTGAAAATGCTTCATTTTTCTCAGAAGCACCGTGTGGCCGAGATGAATATCCGGCGCCGTCGGGTCAAAGCCGGCTTTAACCCGCAGCGGCTTATTCTCTTTGATTGACCTTTCTAACTTTCTGATCAGGTCTTCTTCCTGGATGATTTCCACCGCTCCTTTTTTCAGGAGCTTCATCTGTTCATCAACCGGTTTAAACATTTTTTGACCTCTGTTCAGTTTGAAATTATAAATATGTCTTAACCCGGAAAGAATTTCAAGAACTTTAAATTTATTATCAGGCTCTCCGAACAATATTCTAATCGAGGATGTGGATTTTGCGCCCCCGGACTTCGAGCTGGCCTTCAAAGTAAAGGCGCACCGCTTCTGGATAGATTTTGTGTTCCTGTTCGAGAATACGATCAGCTAAAGTTTCTTCAGTATCATCCTGATAAACTGGCACCACAGCCTGAAGGATAATCGGTCCGGCATCAACTTCTTCCCAGACAAAATGCACGGTGGCCCCTGAATAACGAACACCCCAATCAACCGCCTGTTTCTGAGCGTGAAGACCGGGGAAAGAGGGAAGGAGTGCAGGATGAATGTTCATAATGCGGTTACGGAAAGCCCGGCAGAAAAGCGGGGTGATGATTTTCATATATCCGGCTAAACAGACGAGGTCGACTTCTCTTTTCTTCAATTCTTCCACGATGGCGGTATCATAATCATCACGGGAAGGATAAGCTTTGGGGCCAAGATAAAGAGTTTCTAATCCTCTTTCTTTAGCGGTTTGAAGACCCGGAGCGTCAGGTTTATTGCTGAAGACCAGCACAATGTCAGCATTAATTTTCCCTTGAGCCATGGCGTCATGGATGGCTCGAAAGTTGGAACCGCGTCCCGAAAGCAGAATAGCTACCCGGCCTCGCTTTTTGGGGCTTCGGAAAAATTGCTGCTCGGTCATCATCCCCCCTATTTTTTCCTAATCTTTTTTAACCTCGAAATAATTCGGGATGGCATTCTTCCAGGCGTTATAACCTAAATCTACCGGCTGGTCGACCACTTTTTTCTTGCGATGCCAGATGACCATCTTCCGTCCGCCGGTCTTTCCGATGACCCTGGCTTTGACCTTCAGTTTACGAGCCAGAGCCAGAATCTTTTTCACATTCTTTTCTTTGGCCACCAGGATGATCCTGGACTGGCTTTCACCGAAAAGAAGCGCGTCAGTTCTGATGGGGTCAGTCAACTTGACTTCAAACCCGATTTTCTTCGGGCTGTGGAAGGAGCATTCAGCCAGAGCCACAGCCAGCCCCCCCTCTGAGAGATCGTGAGCTGTCCGGATAAGTTTCTGCCTGATTACCTGACGGCAGCATTCCAGGAGGTGCTTTTCTAAATCAAAGTCGAGGGCTGGCGGCTGGCCTTTTTCCAGGTTAAAAATGACTCTCAGGTATTCCGAGCCGCCAAGTTCTTCTTTATTTTCTCCGAGAAGGACGATGGCTTCGCCCGCAGCTAAGAAACCAGGCGAAGGCACAGTTGAGGTATCTTCAACCAGTCCAACAATCCCCAGCACCGGTGTCGGATAGATGGATTTTCCTTCGGTCTCATTATAGAAGCTGACGTTTCCACCGGTAACCGGAATATCAAACTGGCGGCAAGCTTCAGCAATTCCTTCCACGGCTTCCTTGAACTGCCACATAACCTCTGGTTTTTCCGGGTTGCCAAAATTAAGGCAGTTAGTAACTCCGATAGGCACAGCTCCAACACAGGCCAGATTGCGGCAAGCTTCGGCCACGGCTATCTGGCCGCCCCGTTCCGGGTTAAGGAAAGTGTAGAGCGAGTTGCCGTCAAGAGTCATCGCCAAACCTTTCTTCAAGCCCTTAAGCCTCAGCACAGCAGAATCAGCTCCGGGCAGAACCATGGTGTTGACCTGAACCATATGATCATATTGACGGAAAACCCATTCTTTATCGGCAATTGTCGGTGAAGAAAGTAGTTTGAGAAAAACTTCATTCAGGTCGGAAAGTATTTCGGGCAGATGAAACCGGCTGATTTTTCTGATAAAGCTTGGAACCTTAGTTGGTCGGCGATAAGCCGGGCAGAGATCTACCACTGCCTTTACCGGGATATCGATTACCAGTTCTCCATGGAAATAAGCTTTAAGCTGACCGTCGTCTGTGACTCTGCCTATCACCACAGCATCAAGATCCCATTTATTGAAAATCTGCTGAAGTTCCTTGACTTTTTCCGGTTCAGCCACGATGAGCATTCTTTCCTGCGATTCGGAGAGCATGATTTCATAAGGATTCATCCCGGCTTCTCGCTGCGGAACGAGGTCAAGGTTAATCTCCATTCCGGTGCCGGCCTTGGCGGCCATTTCGGTGGTGGAGCAGGTGAGACCGGCGGCCCCCATGTCCTGGATGCCAACGATCAGGTTTTTGGCCATGGCTTCCAGACAGGCTTCGAGCAAAAGCTTCTCTTTGAAAGGGTCACCAACCTGAACATTAGGTCGCTTGTGCTCAGTCTCCTTGCCAAACTCGGCTGAGGCCATGGTGGCCCCATGAATTCCGTCGCGTCCGGTCTTGGCACCAACATATATCACGGCATTGCCAACTCCCTGGGCTCTGGCAAAAAAAAGTTTGTCTTTTTCAGCTAAGCCAACACAGCAAACATTGACTAAGGGATTCTGAGCGTAACATTCGTGGAAATAAGCCTCACCGCCCACTGTGGGCACACCGAAGGAATTACCGTAGCCTGAAATTCCGGAAACAACTCCGTCCGTTATGGCCCGATTCTTAGGGTTATCTAACGGACCGAAGCGTAATGAGTCAAGAACAGCCACAGGCCTGGCACCCATAGTGAAAATGTCGCGCAGGATGCCACCCACTCCGGTAGCTGCCCCTTGATACGGTTCGATGTAGGATGGATGGTTGTGCGATTCAATCTTGAAGACCACGGCCAGTCCGTCGCCGATGTCCAGCACTCCGGCATTTTCTCCAGGGCCCTGAATGACATATTTCCCTTTCGTAGGAAATTTTTTCAGGTAAACCTTAGAGCTCTTGTAACCGCAGTGTTCAGACCACATCACTGAGAAGATTCCCAGTTCAGTCAGGTTCGGTTCTCGGCCGACAAGCCTGACGATGTGGTCATATTCTTCGTGAGTTAGATTATGGTCAGCCAGAATTTTTTCATCAATCATTTTGGTTTCCTTCAAAATGATCCGATTATCGGCGGAAGTGAAGAAATCGCCGGTCTGGTCGCTGTGACTTTTTTCTTTTTCCTGGTTCCCATTTTTTTCTCCAGATAATTGATCATCGACTGGAAAATAATTTTCCCGTCTTCGCTTCCCAAAATTTTCTCAGAAGCTCTTTCCGGATGAGGCATCATACCACAAACGTTACCCTCTTTATTCATAAGACCAGCGATGCTGTGCAGTGAGCCGTTGACATTGGCTTCTTCAGTCATCTGGCCCTGTTCATCACAGTAGCGAAAGACAATCTGATTATTCTTCTCCAGTTCAGCCAGAAGGTCGGGCGGGGCATAATAATTGCCGTCAAAATGAGCGATAGGAATCTTCAAGACCTGGCCCTTCTTCCCGGCGTTACTGAAAGCGGTTTTATTATTTTCAATTCTGATATAAACGTGCTGGCAGAGAAATTTAAGATTCTTATTTCGGAGCATGCCTCCAGGCAAAAGTCCGGCTTCCAGCAAAATCTGAAAGCCGTTGCAGATTCCCAGAACCAGGCCGCCAGCTTGGGCAAACTTCTTGACTTCAGTCATGATGGGGGAGAATCGGGCAATGGCTCCTGACCGCAGATAATCACCATAAGAAAAGCCGCCCGGGAGGACCACCCAATCAACATTTTTCAGGTTAGGATCTTTGTGCCAGAGAAATACAGTTTCCTGACCCATAATGTTCTGTAAAACATGGAAAGTGTCATAGTCACAATTAGAGCCAGGAAAAACCACCACGCCGAATTTCATGGTTATATCCTTTCCGGCCTGAGTTTTCAGGCTTCAATTATTTCCCAGGTAAATTTCTCGATGATCGGATTCGCCAGGACTTTATCGGCAATTTCCGGGACTATTCTTTCAGCTTCAGTTCTGTCTATATTTTCCAGTTCAAGGTCAAAGACTTTGCCCTGTCGGACATCTTTGACTGCTTTATACTCGAGGGTATGAAGAGCATTTCTGACTGTCTGGCCCTGAGGGTCGAGAACGCTTTCTTTAAGAGAAACCAGAATTCTAACTTTCATTGCAAAACCCTTTCAAAAATAAAATCTATTTTCTGGAGATAAGGCTCCAGAGAAAAACAGATCTCGATTTCTTTCGGAGTAAGATGCCGGGTTATTTCCGGGTCAGTGGAGACCAGCTGCCGGAAGTCCAGGTTTTCCTGCCAGGCTTTCAGACTGCAGTTCTGGACAAGTCTGTAAGCTTGTTCTCTGGTTAAACCTTTGCGGGTCAAAGCTAAAAGGACCGCCTGCGAGAAGATCAGCCCACGGGTGGTGTTGATGTTCTTCAGCATTCTTTTAGGATAGACCTGCCAGTTGCTGATGATATCAATCATCTCAGCCAGAAGGAAGTCGGTCAGGATGAAAGAATCAGGGAAAATAACTCTTTCGGCTGAAGAGTGAGAAATATCTCGTTCGTGCCAGAGTGGAATGTTTTCTAGAGCGACCAGGAGATTTCCTCGGACAATTCGAGCCAGGCCAGCGATTCGTTCACAGCGAACTGGATTTTTCTTGTGGGGCATGGAGGATGAACCTTTTTGACCTTTAGTAAAAGGTTCTTCGGCTTCCAGAACTTCGGTTTTCTGCAGGTGCCTGATTTCCAGGGCGAATTTTTCCAGAGAAGTTACGATGAGAGCCAAGCAGCTCATGACCTCAGCGTGGCGATCGCGCTGGAGAATTTGGGTAGAAACCTTAGCCGGCTTCAGACCGAGGGATTTTAAAGCATACTTTTCCACTCTGGGGTCAAGATGGATATAAGTGCCAACTGAGCCAGCAATTCGGCCAACGCTTATAACCTCTCTGGCTTTTTGCAATCTTTGGAGATGCCTGTTGATTTCTTCATACCAGACTAAAATCTTGAAGCCAAAGGTGACCGGTTCAGCATGAACTCCATGGGTCCGGCCGATACAGGGTGTCTTTTTGTATTTTAAAGCCTGTTTTTTTAAGATTTTTTTTAGCTCTAGTAATTTTTTTTCAACTCTGTCGAGAGATTCAACCATCAACAGGGAAAGAGCTGTGTCGACGACGTCATATGAAGTCAGACCCATGTGGATAAAGCGAGAGTCTTCTCCAACAAATTCGGCCACTGAAGTTAAAAAGGCAATAACATCGTGTTTAACCACACTTTCGATTTCAGCAATGCGCTCGATGGAGAAAGAGGCTTTCTTTTTGATGTTTTCAAGAGAAGCTCGGGGTATCTGCCCCAGACGGGCCCAGGCTTCACAGATGGCCAGCTCCACTTCAAGCCATTTTCTGTACTTATTTTCTTCTGACCAAATGGCGCCCATTTCGGGCAAGGTATATCTTTCGATCATGGAGGGAATCCTTTTATTTAATTTGGGTTTTCATATTATCAATTATGTAGAATTTAGTCAATTTAAAATCTCCCTAAATATAAGGAATCTCAAAGAAAAGGTGGGAAATTATGTCTAAATTTATAGAACAGAAGCTACCAGCAGCTTGAATTAGATCACTGTCTCTGAGTAAACTGGATGCTGGAGAGAAGATGGAGATGGATGATGAGAGCCAGTTAATCCTGAAAGCTCAGGAAGGCAATGTTGAGGCATTTATGTTTCTGGTAAAAAAGTACGAACAGCCAGTTTTCCGTCTGGTCTACCATCTGACCGGAGACAGGGAAGATGCGGCTGATCTGACTCAAGAGACGATGCTTAAAGCTTTTAGAGCTATAAAAGAGTTTAAATTGAAGTCCAGTTTTCACACCTGGCTGCATCGAATTGCTGTCAATTTAGCCCTGAATTTTCTGAAAAAGAACCGGATTCAAAAAAATCAGCAGGAATACCTGGACAACATCAAAAATGAAGAGCTTGAACTTTCAGTCTTTTCTTCCCCTGAAGAAACATCGATCTCTGAAGAACTTAGGGTTAACCTGGGAAAGGCTATCGAAGAATTGCCTTTGGTCTATAAGTCAACTTTTTCTCTGGTTGTTTTTCAGGGGATGAGTCACTCGGAAGCGGCTAAGGTTCTCGGTTGTTCGGAAAACACGGTTTCTTGGAGAATGCATGAAGCCAGGAGAAGGCTAAGAGAAAGATTGAAACCTTTTTTAAGTTTAGATAGAGAGGCCTGAAATGGACTGCGAAAAATATAAGAAATTGATTTCAGATTGGCTCGATGGAAACATAACTCCACAGAGAAAAGCAAAATTAGCTCACCATCTCCAAATTTGTAAGTCATGTCAGACTTACTATGAAGAGCTGAGCTTAATCCATCAACAGGCAAAAACCCTGCCGGAGCCAGAATTCTTACCTCAACAATGGCAACAGTTTGAAGAGCGCCTCAGGGCCAAATTGGAGCAACCGGCTGTTCCAGGGGAAAAAAGCAAAGGAAGTTTCTGGCGTCCGCTTCCCCGACTGGCTTGGGGTCTGGGGGGTATTCTGGTGCTGGTTGCCCTTTTGATTATTTTCTTCTGGAAGGGCGGCCAGATCCCAGAGATGCAATTGGCTACGATGCTGTCATATGAAGAATCATACCTGAGTCTGAGCCAGGTCGTGGATGAAGACGAAACTCTTGCCTGGAATTTCAATGAAGAATTAATCAACAGTATCGCCCAGGAAATAAAATTAGATGAAGAAACAATCAAACCGGAATTTCAAAATTACCAGCTGCAAGATATTAATAAAAATAATCAAGATTCTTTACTTTTAGAAAATTCTCATTTAACGGAGGGATTATAATGAAGAAAAAAATTTACACATTTTTTTCGATGTTGATGATATTTGCCGTTATGGGGTGTTTTTCTCAGGACGAGTTTCGGGGGAAAGCCGGTGTCCAACGAAATATAAGAGAGAATATTTTTACTCTCAGGGCTTTGAGAATGACCCAGGCGCTGGATCTGACTCAAGAACAAACGGCTGTTATTTTCCCGGAACTTAATAAAACCGAAAAAGAAAAAGCCGAATTTCAACAACAGTTGGCAAAAGAAATCAGGGAATTGAGGGTACTTATCAGAGATAATAAAGGAAAGGCTGAGGATTATGAAGCTGGAGTCAATAAAATCAAAGAAATAAGGAAAAAAATCCAGCTTAGAGAAGAAGCTTTTGAAGAATTTCTAAATGGCCAATTGACAGCTGTCCAGAAAGCGAAGTATATTATATTTAACCTAGATTTCAATCGCGGACTTATGGAGAGGATGAATCGGGTCAGAATGTCTGGTCAAAAAAAATAAATATCACCTGTCCATATCTTGACAAAAAGATAAAATTAGGATAGTATTGCCCGTGAAGTTTTTTATCTCAATTTAACTTTTTCTCAATAAAAAAGAGAAGCTTATAAAATTTTCAAAAACTTAGACTGGAAATTATTGAATATGATTGCCAGCGTAGCTCAGTCGGTAGAGCAGCTGATTTGTAATCAGCGGGTCGGGGGTTCGAATCCCTTCGCTGGCTCAGGAATAGACCACAGGCTTGGCCTGATCGTAATGATTATTATGGGCAGGTACCAAAGTGGCCAAATGGGGCGGGCTGTAAACCCGCTGCGGCGACGCTTCGGAGGTTCGAATCCTTCCCTGCCCATTTTGAAAGGCGGGAATAGCTCAGTTGGTAGAGCGTCAGCCTTCCAAGCTGAATGTCGCGGGTTCGAATCCCGTTTCCCGCTCTTAAAGAAAAGAAGTTAAGCCCAAGTAGCTCAGTTGGTAGAGCACGTCCTTGGTAAGGACGGGGTCACCAGTTCAAGTCTGGTCTTGGGCTTTTATAAAAATTTTGCCTGGCTCCGAGGAGGTAAAAAGACATGGCTAAGGAAAAGTTTGCGAGGACGAAGCCGCACGTAAACATAGGGACGATCGGGCACATAGATCATGGTAAGACGACGTTGACGGCGGCGATGACGAAGGTTTTATCGACGAAGGGACTGGCGCAGTATAAGAGTTATGATGAGGTAGCGAAGGCGGATGCGAAGATGTTTCGGCGGGATGCGACGAAGATCTTGACGGTGGCCTTATCGCATGTGGAGTATGAGACGGAGAAGCGGCACTATGCGCACATAGATTGTCCTGGTCATGTGGATTACATTAAGAACATGATCAGTGGTGCGGCCCAGATGGATGGGGCGATTTTGGTAGTAGCGGCGGATGATGGGCCGATGCCGCAGACGAGGGAGCATATTTTATTAGCTCGTCAGGTGGATGTTCCGGCGATAGTGGTGTTTATTAACAAGGTGGACTTAGTGGATGATCCGGAGATTTTGGATTTAGTGGAGTTAGAGGTAAGGGAGCTGTTGAGCAAGTATGAATTTCCTGGGGACAAGACGCCGGTTATTCGGGGCAGTGCGACGAAGGCGTTGGCGGATCCTGAGGGGGAGGGAGGGAAGCCGATCTGGGAATTGGTGAAGGCTTTGGACGGATTTATACCTGAGCCGGTGAGGGAGATAGACAAGCCATTTTTGATGTCGATAGAGGATATTTTTTCGATCACTGGGCGAGGGACGGTGGTAACTGGTAGGGTAGAGAGGGGGCTGGTGAAGGTAGGGGATGAGGTAGAGATAGTGGGATTTGGAGAGACGAAGAAGACAGTGGTGACTGGGGTGGAGATGTTTCGGAAGATTCTGGATCAGGGTCAAGCCGGAGACAACATTGGCTGCTTGTTGAGGGGTATAGGTAAGGATGAGGTAGAGAGGGGACAGGTTCTGGCCAAGCCGGGGACGATTACGCCGCACAAGAAGTTTAGGGCGCAGATCTATGCTTTGACCAAGGAAGAAGGTGGGCGGCACACGCCGTTTTTTACTGGGTACCGGCCGCAGTTTTATTTTCGGACGACCGACGTGACCGGGACGGTGAAGTTACCGACAGGAGTGGAGATGGTGATGCCGGGGGACAATGCCAATGTTGAGGTGGAGCTGATCACCACGGTGGCCATGGAGAAAGGCTTACGGTTTGCTATCCGTGAAGGTGGACGAACGGTCGGAGCCGGCACGGTCACCGAAATCTTAGAGTAGGTTTTATTATAAAATCATTTCAAAATTAAGGAATTCAAAGGAATTCAGAAGATGCGAGAAATAATCACTCTTCAGTGCTCGGACTGTAAGCGGAGAAATTATACGACTACCAGAAACAAGAAAAAACAGACTGAACGGCTGGAAATCAAGAAATTTTGCCCGTTCTGTCGGAAACATACTCTACATAAAGAAGTAAAATAATGATAAACGAACTGCAGGTGAGTAGCTCAATTGGCTAGAGCAGCGGTCTCCAAAACCGCAGGTTGCGGGTTCGAGTCCTGCCTCACCTGCCAGTTTAATGGAAAGATAAAAGGCGACAATTAAAATGAGCGAAAAGTTACCCTGGTACAAGCGATTCATTAAATTTTTAAAGGATGTCAGGTCAGAGCTGAAAAAAGTTACCTGGCCGACGAAAAATGAAGTCTACGGCACTACAATCATCGTAATTATAGCTATATTTTTCTTTGGCTTTTATCTATTCTTTGTAGACATAATTTTTTCCTGGCTTATAGCCCAGATTAAATCATTCTTCGGATAAAGCAGGGATTTCAATGGCCAAAAACTGGTATGTAATTCACACTTATTCAGGCTTTGAGAATTTTGTGGCTGAGTCTATCCGTCTCAAAGCGGCTGAAATGAAACTCGAAGATAAGATTGGCCAGATTGTCATCCCGACAGAAGATGTGGTGGAGATTCGCGGTGGCAAAAAGGTGGTAACTACTAAAAAGCCTTATCCTGGATATATTCTGGTCGAGATGGAAATGACTGACGAGACCTGGCTGATGATCAGACAGATTCCCAAAGTTACTGGTTTTGTCGGTTCCGGAAGGGAACCAACTCCTTTAAGCTCTGAAGAAGTCAGCAAGATCATCCATCATATGGAAGTTACTTCGGAAAAGCCCAAGCCCAAACATACCTTTGAAAGGGGTGAGGCCGTCAGAATTATTGATGGACCGTTTTATAATTTCAATGGTATTGTGGAAGAAGTAAATCATGAGCGCAGTACGCTCAAGGTGATGGTAACTATCTTTGGTCGCTCCACTCCGGTGGAACTCGAATTCCTGCAGGTGGAAAAAATTTAGGAGGAAGAAATGTCTAAAGAAGTGATAGTTAAAGTAAAATTACAGATAATGGCCGGACAGGCCAGTCCTGCTCCGCCAGTAGGACCTTCTCTGGCTCCCCATGGAGTCAACCTGATGGATTTTGTTCGTCAGTTCAATGACCGGACCAAGAATATGGAAGAAGGCACGATTGTTCCGGTAGTGGTTACCGTTTATAAAGATCGCAGCTTTTCTTTCGTCATAAAAACTCCACCTTCTTCCTTCCTGTTAAAGAAGGCTGCCGGCATTGCTAAAGGTTCGAGCGCTCCTAACAAGGAAAAGGTTGGTAAGGTTACCAGAAAACAGATTGAAGAAATTGCTAAAATCAAGCTTCCAGACCTGAACACCGACGACCTGGAAGCAGCCATTCGGAGTATAGAAGGAACCGCTAAAAATATGGGATTGGAGATCGTCAGTGAGTAAACATGGGAAAAATTATCTTAAGGGTAGAAGTTTAAAAGAGGAGACGAAAGATTATAGCATCGAAGAAGCTGTTGGCCTGGTTAAAAAAGCCAGCTATACAAAATTTGATGAATCGGTGGATATGGCTCTTCGTCTTGGAGTGAATCCAAAATATTCTGACCAGATGGTTAGAGGTACTGTCGTCCTGCCACACGGGACAGGAAAAACCAAAAAGATCTGTGTGATTGCTTCAGGTGAAAAGATAAAAGAAGCAGAAGAGGCTGGTGCTGATTATGTCGGCGGGGATGACTTGATCGAAAAGATTTCATCCGGCTGGATCGACTTTGATGTGGTAATGGCCACACCGGATATGATGAGAAGCGTTGGCAAGCTCGGTCGAATTCTGGGAACTAAAGGCTTGATGCCCAACCCGAAAGCAGGCACTGTTACTTTTGATATCAAAAAAGCTATTGAGGAAACCAAAGCTGGCAAAGTTGAGTTCAGGGTTGATAAGACTGGAATCATTCACGTTTCAGTCGGTAAAGTATCTTTCCCTGAGGAAAAGCTGGTCGATAACATCAAAGCCTTTATTCAGGCAGTAATTCAGGCCAAACCGCCAGCAGCTAAAGGAAAGTACATAAAAACGATGTTTATCTCATCGGCGATGGGACCATCTTTTAAAATTTCTGAAGAAGTTTTAGAGAAATAGGAGTCCGACAGTGAAAAAAGAGACTAAAGCCAAGATTGTCAAAGAACTGGAAGGAGCTTTTAATCAGAATAATACCTGTTATTTGATCGATTACAAGCAGATGCCGGTCTGGAAAATGGTTGAGCTGAGAAAGACTCTCAGACGAAACAACTTTAAACTCAAAGTAGTAAAGAACAGGCTGGCGCTCAGAGCGGTAGGCGACAGATTTCCGGAGCTCAGGCCATACTTTCAGAAGAACTCGGCTGTAGCCTTTACTGATAAAGATCCCATATCTCTGGCCAAGTTACTGAAGGATTTTTCCGAACAGGGTAAAGTGCTGGAAGTCAAGGCTGGGGTGGTTGAGGGGCATTACCTGGCACCAGAAATGTTCAATGAAGTAATAAAACTGAATTCAAAGACTGATCTCATAGCCAGAGTCGGGTATCTGATGACCTACCCGTTAACTCAGTTCTTGAGGACTTGGCAAACTCCCCTGGTCAACCTGGGTAGATTGTTGAGTCTGCTCAAGCAAAAAAAAGAGAGTTGAGGGAATATCCCTTGAATTAAGCTCAAGTAAAGGAGAAGAGACAAATGGAAAAACAAGAAAAACTCACCAAAGAACAGTTTTTCGCTCATCTTGACAACCTGACAGTTATAGAACTCGTTGACTACATCAAAGAGTTTGAAACCCGTTACGGTATCAGTGCTGCTATGGCTGCTCCGGTGATTATGGCTGGTGGGGTCGTCCCCCAGGCTGAAGCCAAGCCCGCTGAAGAAAAAACTTCATTCAACGTAGTTCTCAAAAATGTCGGCAGTCAGAAGATTCAGGTGATCAAAGTTGTCCGTGAAGTCACCAATCTTGGCTTGAAAGAAGCCAAAGACTTCGTTGACAGTGCGCCCAAGGTTCTGAAAGAGAATGTCAGCAAGGAAGAAGCTGAAGCCATTAAAGCTAAATTCGCCGAGGTTGGGGCCACTATCGAAATTCAATAACCTTGGCTCAGAAATTAAATTTTTTAATATTAAAAAAATTTAGGAGTGTTAAACTCTTTCTGTAGTGAGCTACCATGCTTGATCAACAAAAAAATATTTATCGCCAGAGGGTCAATTACTCTAAAATTGGGGCGGCTTTTGCCCTACCTGACCTTCTAGAAATTCAGAAGAAATCTTACGATGAATTTTTGCAGATGGACCTCCTGCCTGAGGAAAGAAAAGACGTCGGCCTTCAGGCCGCCTTTAAAGATGTTTTTCCCATCACCGATTTTAAAGAAACCACTGAGCTTCAGTTTTTGAGCTATACCATCGGAGATTGGGAGTGCAAGTGCGGCCGGCTTGTAGGTGTAGAAAACGCCAGGCCTCGCTGCCTGACCTGTGGGGCTTTACTTCCATCTGAGGTTGCCCTGAACGAAAAGCAGGTCTGCCCTTATTGTGGTGAAAGTAAAAAAATAGAACTGCCTCTCTGTGATTATTGCGGTGATAAAGTCAGTCTCAAGATTAAGTACAGTCCTCTGGAATGTATTCAGAAAGGCTATACCTATGAAGCTCCGTTGAAGTTGAAGGTTCAGTTGGTTTCCTGGGAAAAAGACCCGACGACCAAAACCAAGAGATTAAAACACATCAAACAGCAGGAAGTCTATTTTGGCAACATTCCCCTGATGACCGAAAAGGGAACTTTTATCTTTAATGGAGTAGAGAGGGCTGTTGTCAGTCAGCTGCAGAGGTCTCCAGGAGCCTTTTTCAGACTCGGAGAAATGAAGGGGCAATTCATTGCCAAGATCATTCCTTATCGCGGAGCCTGGGTAGAATTTGAAAACGATAGCAAAAACATTCTCTGGGTTCGTCTGGACCGCAAAAAAAAGTTTCTGGCAACGGTCTTTCTCCGGGCACTGGGCTTTGGCTCTGATGAAGAGATTATCAAACAATTTTACAAATCCTATGAGCTGATTCCGCAGGATGGGCAGCTCTATTGGCAGGTTACTGAAAATCTCATAGGTAAAGTCATCAGAGAAGATGTCTATGGACTGGGAAGCTCCAGGTCGCCCCTGATTAAGGCTGAAACCAAAATTGATGAAGAGGTCCTGAGCAAGTTAAAAGAGAAGAACATAGAAAAAATAAAAGTTGCTGGCCAGGACCTGGAAGGGGCTTATTCCCTGGTAAATGTTAAAGGTAAGGTTAGAATAAATGAGGAACTGACTGCCGAACAGTTGGAATATCTGATCACCAGAGGAGAACCTTTTGAGGTCTTTTTCCCGGCAGAAGATGAAGCTGCTCAGATGATTCTGAATACACTGAGAAAAGATCTGAAGAAAGATACTCGGGAAGCTCTTGGTGAAATTTACAAAAAGTTGAGACCGGGCGAACCGCATACCGAAGAAAGTGCTAAAACTCTTTTTGATAATATGTTCTTTAACCCCCAGAAGTTCAATTTTTCCAGGATAGGTCGCCTGAAGTTCAATATTAAACTTGGGCTGGAGAGCGGTTCCAGAGATTTTATTCTTGAATCCGAAAAGAGATTGGCTCAGGAAGATTTAAGCGACCGGATTCTTTCCAAAGAAGATTATGTCAGAGTAATTAGATACCTCCTCAATCTGAAAAATGGCGAGGGCACGGTCGATGACATCGATCATCTCGGTAACCGTCGGGTCAGGCCGGTTGGCGAATTGATGGAAAATGCCTTTCGCATCGGTCTCACCAGAATGGAGCGGACGATCAAAGAGAAGATGACCATCAGCTCAGACCTGTCTTCAGCCATGCCGCAGGATCTGATCAATTCCAAGCCGGTAATCGCTGCTCTTAAAGAATTCTTCGGTAGTTCGCAGCTTTCTCAATTTATGGACCAGATCAATACCCTGGCTGAACTAACTCATAAAAGAAGGCTCAGTGCTCTGGGCCCGGGTGGTTTAAGCCGTGAAAGAGCCGGGTTTGAAGTCCGAGACATTCAGGCCTCTCATTACGGAAGAATCTGTCCGATTGAGACACCTGAAGGACCGAACATTGGCTTAATTTCTTCCTTGAGCTGTTATGCCCGGGTGAACGAATACGGGTTTATTGAAACTCCTTATAGAAAAGTTGAAAAAGGCCGTGTTGTTGATTATGTCAAAATCATTCATCCAGGAAGTGCCGACTATCATGTTGGCCAGTTGGTCAGAAAAGACGAGATGGAAAAAGTTGTTGAAAACCTTAAAGAGCAGAAAGGAAAGAACCTCCCGATTTATGAGCCGTACATTTTTTATCTAACGGCCTGGGAAGAAGAAAATTATAAGATTGCTCAGGCCAATGTGGAACTTGACAGCCGCGGCTACATCAAACAGGAATATGTCAGCGCTCGAGATGAGGGCAATTTTAAGATTCTTCCCAGAGAAGAAATTGATTTTATGGACGTCTCTCCCAAGCAACTGGTCTCTTTATCAGCTGCCCTTATTCCTTTCCTGGAACATGATGATGCTAACCGGGCTTTGATGGGCTCGAACATGCAACGTCAGGCGGTTCCTTTGCTTAAGGCAGAAGCACCACTCATCGGAACGGGTATGGAGCACATTGTGGCCAGAGGTTCTGGAGATGTGCTTGTCTGCCGCCGGTCAGGAGTGGTGGAATTTGTCGATGCCGAAAGAATTATTGTCAGAGTGGATGAAAAGGAGAACAGCCTTTACGAACTCGGAACTGATCTTTATCTTCTGACTAAGTTTCTCAGGACCAACCAGAACACCTGTATCAATCAGAGACCCATAGTTAAAAAAGGGGATCGGGTGATCAAGGGGCAGATTCTGGCCGATGGTTCCTGCACCGATAAAGGAGAATTAGCTCTCGGGAGAAACATTCTTTGTGCCTTTATGCCCTGGCGTGGTTACAATTTCGAAGACGCCATAATCGTCAGCGAAAGATTGATCAAGGAAGATGTTTTCACCTCAATTCATATCGTCGAAGAAATGATCGAAGCCCGGGATACCAAGCTCGGGCCAGAAGAAATAACCAGAGATATTCCTAATGTTTCCGAGAACCTGCTCCGCAATCTTGATGAAAACGGCATAGTCAGAATCGGAGCTTATGTTAAACCAGGAGATATCCTGGTAGGAAAAGTTGCCCCCAAAGGAGAAACTCAGTTATCACCTGAAGAGAAACTGCTGAAAGCTATTTTTGGTGAAAAAGCTCTGGATGTCAAGGATGCTTCTCTCTATTGTCCACCAGGTGTTGAAGGTACGGTCATAGATGTTCGCCTCTTTACCCGTCGTGGTCAGGACAAGAACGAAAGAGCCAAGACTATCGAAAAAGAAGAAATCGCCAAGATGAAAAGAAATCTGGAAGATGAGATCAGCATCCTGGAAAAAGAAAAATGGCAAAGAATTAAAAATCTTATCAAGGGTGAAGCGGTTGGCAAGAATGCCAAAATCGCAGGTCGAACGATGGAAAAAGGAACCAAGCTCACCGAAAAACTTCTGGAGATTGTCGAGTTCAAAGATTTGAAGGATCTGGAAGAGCTCAAGCTGACCGCTGATGCTGAAAGAGATGAAAAGATAAAAGATCTTGACCGCAAAGTCAGGCGCCAGATCGAAGCCTTGAAAGCTGTTTACAAAGAAAAAGTTGAGGCTTTGAAGAAAGGCGACGAGCTGGCCCCCGGTGTTATTCAGGCAGTAAAAGTCTTTATCGCGATGAAACGCAAGTTATCAGTCGGCGATAAGATGTCAGGTCGCCATGGTAATAAGGGTGTTATTGCCAAGATAGTCCCTGAAGAAGACATGCCCAGATTGCCCGATGGTACTCCAGTGGACATAGTCCTTAATCCCTTAGGAGTGCCTTCCCGTATGAATCTGGGGCAGATTCTGGAAACCCATGCTGGCTGGGCAGCTAAGAAACTTAATTTGTGGTTATCCACTCCAGTTTTTGATGGAGTTAAAGAAGCTGAAATTAAAGAGTTGCTGAGAAAGGCTGGACTTCCAGAAACTGGCAAAATCCGGCTTTATGACGGAATCATTGGAGAACCATTCGATCAGGAAGTGACTGTGGGCTATATTTACATGATGAAGCTGTATCACCTGGTCGATGATAAGATTCACGCCAGGTCGACAGGCCCGTATTCACTGATCACCCAGCAACCACTCGGTGGAAAAGCTCAATTTGGCGGTCAGAGGTTTGGAGAGATGGAAGTCTGGGCTCTGGAAGCTTATGGGGCAGCTTTCACTTTGCAGGAAATTCTGACGGTTAAGTCAGACGATGTGGAAGGTAGAGCTAAGATCTATGAAGCGATCGTCAAAGGCGACCTCGATTTTCAGCCAGGCTTACCTGAGTCAGTGAATGTGCTCATCAGAGAACTTCAGGGCCTGTGTCTGAATATAGAATTACTTAAAGGCGAAAAAGAAGAAGCGTTGCCCTGGGGTATTTCTATTCCTCAGGCAGCCAAAGGAGAATCATGATGGAGATCAGGCAATCTTTAAGCCCTAGACCTAAAATTGACTTTGACCGGGTCAGAATCAGTATTGCCTCTCCCGAGAAAATAAAGAGCTGGTCATGGGGAGAAGTGACCAAGCCAGAGACCATCAACTATCGAACCTTTAAACCCGAAAAAGACGGATTGTTCTGTGCCAAGATTTTTGGCCCGATCAATGATTATGAATGCCTTTGTGGCAAGTACAAGCGAATGAAATATAAGGGCATCATCTGTGAACGGTGCGGAGTTGAAGTTACCAAGTCCAAGGTGCGCCGCGAAAGGATGGGCCATATTCAGTTAGCCTCACCCGTGGCTCATATCTGGTTCTTTAAAAGCCCACCAAGCCGTATTGGCCTGGTTATTGATATGACCATTAAAGAGCTGGAAAAGGTTCTTTATTTTGAATCTTACATCGTCATCAATTCCGGAGATAGCAACCTTAAAGAAAAGCAGCTACTTAACGAAGAAGAATACCGGGAAGCCAGAGAAAAGTATGGCAATCGTTTCGAAGCCGGCATGGGAGCAGAAGCTATCAAGAAGCTCCTGGAAAAGATTGACATTGATAAAGAAACCGAAAAGTTGCGCCGGGCGATGAAAAAAGAATCTTCCCAGCAGAAGAAGCTGCGCGACGCCAAGAGGCTGAGAGTTTTCAAAGGTTTGAAGAAGTCCGGAAACAGGCCCGAATGGATGATTCTGGATGTTATTCCGGTAATTCCCCCTGATTTAAGACCTCTGGTCAGACTTGATGGCGGACGTTTTGCCACTTCTGACCTCAATGACCTTTATCGTCGAGTGATAAACCGCAATAATCGTTTGAAGAAGCTGATCGAGCTTAAAGCTCCTGAGCTGATCATCAGAAATGAAAAAAGAATGCTGCAGGAAGCAGTTGATGCTCTATTTGATAACGGTCGGCGTGGTCGGGTCCATCTGGGTGCGAACCGTCGGCCGCTCAAGTCATTGAGCGAAGCGCTGAGAGGAAAACAGGGAAGATTCCGCCAGAATCTTCTGGGAAAGAGAGTTGATTATTCGGGTCGTTCCGTGATCGTGGTTGGACCAGAGTTAAAACTGAATCAATGCGGCCTGCCCAAGAAGATGGCCCTGGAACTTTTTAAGCCATTCATTTTCCACAAGCTGGAGAAAGAAGCTCTGGTTCCATCAGTTAAAGTGGCTCGCGAATGGCATGAGCAGGAAAGACCCGAAGTCTGGGATTGCCTGGAAGAAGTGGTGCGGGAACACCCGGTTTTGCTCAACCGAGCTCCTACTCTCCATAGATTAGGCATTCAGGCTTTTGAGCCCTTGCTGATTGAGGGTAAAGCTATCCAAGTCCATCCCTTAGTCTGTGCTGCTTTCAATGCCGATTTTGACGGTGACCAAATGGCAGTTCATGTCCCTCTGTCTGTGGAAGCTCAGATTGAAGCTAATACTTTGATGCTTTCTTCCAATAATATTCTGTCACCAGCTAATGGCCGTCCCCTGGCTATCCCCAGCCAGGATATGGTCCTTGGCTGTTATTATTTAACTCTTGAACAAAAACAGGAGAAGGGCGAAGGGAGAATTTTTGCTTCTTTTGAAGAGACTCTGCTGGCTTATGAAGGCAAGGAAGTCAGCCTGCACAGTCTGATAAAGGTTCGTTATTCCGGCCAGTTTATGAATTTAAAGACTTTCTATGATGACCAGGCTGTTGTTAGCTGTCCGGTAACCAATTTAAAAAATGAACTTATTGAAACTACTCCCGGTAGGATCATTTTCAATAGTGTTCTGCCCAAAAACTTGCCTTTTATCAATGGAATGTTCAAGAAGAAAGGGCTGGAAAGTCTGGTGTATTATGTCTATCTAAAAGCTGGCTTGGAAAAGACAACAGAAATGCTGGATAAGATGAAAGAGCTCGGCTTTAATTATGCAACCTATGCCGGCTTCTCCCTGGGTATCGAAGATTTTATGATTCCTAAGGAAAAAGGAGACATAATTAGAAAAGCGGAGAAAGAAGTTCAGGAAATAGAAAAGCTCTATCGGGAAGGAACCATTTCTTCTGGTGAAAGATTTAATCGGGTGGTCGAAATCTGGACTTCAGTTACGGATAAAGTTACTAGCGCCATGATGGAGACAATGAGGAAGGTTAGTTTCGAAGAAAAAAAACTGAACCCGCTTTACGTCATGGCCGACTCCGGTTCAAGAGGTAATAAACAACAGATCAGACAGCTGGCAGCAATGAGAGGTTTGATGAGCAAACCTTCCGGTGAAATTATTGACACGCCGATCACCTCCAACCTGCGTGAAGGCTTGAATGTGCTGCAGTACTTTATCTCCACCCATGGTGCCAGAAAGGGTCTGGCTGACACTGCCCTTAAAACTGCTAATTCAGGTTATCTAACCAGAAAGCTGGTTGATGTGTCTCAGGAAGTTATTATCGATCAGCATGACTGCGGTACACTCAAAGGAGTCAATGTCAGCGCTATTGTTGAAAACGGTGAAATAATCGAGCCTTTTATCGATCGAATTGTCGGAAGGATTTCTCTCGAAAGAATCATCCATCCAGACACCGGCGAAATCATTGTCGATATGAACCAGGAAATTACTGAAGAGATTGCTGACAAGATCCAGAACCTCGGCATTGAACGAGTTAAGATTCGTTCGGCTCTGACCTGTGAATCCAAGCGTGGAGTCTGCCAGCTATGTTATGGCCGCGATATGGCTAGCGGCCGTCTGGTTGACCTGGGTGAAGCCGTCGGAATCACTGCTGCTCAATCAATCGGTGAACCTGGAACCCAGTTGACCATGAGAACCTTTCATATAGGCGGCATCGCCATGCGTGGAGCTGAAAAATCCAAGCTGGAAGCCAAGAACGATGGAATAATCAAGTTCAACAACCTCAGCTGGGTTATTAACAGAGGAGGGGCTCTGGTGGTAGTTAACCGGAATGCCAGCATCGCTATCCTGGACCGTCGTGGCCGCGAGGTTGAACATAATCAGGTTCCCTATGGTGCCAAGGTATTGTTAAAAGAAGGAGAAGCGGTAAAAGCCAGACAGGAATTTGCGGAATGGGATCCATTCAGCACCTTCATTCTTACCGAAGAAACTGGAAAGGTCAGGTTTAGAGATGTGGTCCTCGGTGTCAGCATGGATGAAATCAGGGATGATTTTACCGGTCTGATCACCCAGGTTGTCACTGATCCCAAGGATGAAAAGCTCCAGCCGATGATTGAGATTATCGATCCTAAGAATAAAGATGAAAAAGGCCAGCCGATTATCAAGAAAAGATATTTCTTACCTAAGGGAGCCAATCTGGAAGTTAAGGACGGTGAAGAAGTCTACGCCGGTGATATTCTGTCAAAAATACCAAGGGAAGTAGCCAGAACTAAAGATATCACCGGTGGTTTACCCAGAGCTGAAGAACTTTTCGAAGCCCGAAGACCCAAGAATCCGGCTGTGATTTCTGAAATTGATGGTGTTGTTCAGATTGGAGATCTGTTGCGTGGTTACCGGCGGGTGATTGTCAAAAATGAAAGAGGCGGAGCTAAAGAATATCTGGTACCCAAGAGTGCTCATCTCCTGGTTTCTGACGGAGAAAGAATCAAAGCTGGGACCCCGCTGATGGATGGACCGATAAATCCCCATGATATCCTTAAAGTCCTCGGTGAAAAGGAATTGGCGGAATACTTGCTTAGAGAAATTCAGGAAGTCTACCGGCTTCAGGGTGTTACCATCAACGATAAGCATATTGAGATTATAATCAGGCAGATGCTCCGCTGGGTTAAGATTGAGGAAATCGGAGACACCGAATTTCTGATAGATGAACAGGTGGATAAATTCAAATTTCAAGAAGAAAATGAAAAAGTCATCAAAAAAGGCGGAAAACCTGCTAAAGCCAGACCATTGCTCCTGGGTATCACCAAGAGTGCCTTGAGTACCGATAGTTTTATTGCCGCTGCTTCCTTCCAGGAAACCACCAGAGTCTTAACTGAGGCGGCTCTTTATGGCAAAGTTGATTATTTGAGAAAACTTAAAGAAAACATTATCATGGGTCGCTTGATTCCAGCAGGAACAGGTTTCAGGTATTACCGCAACGTTATTCTGAAAGAAGAGCTGGCAGAAAAAGAAGAAAAAGAAGCGGAAATTCAGGTTCAAAATTAGAGTAAAAAGAGCAAAATAGCCTGTAATTTTCTTGACAAGAAGGGCTGTTTTTGCTATTCTTCAGACATTCATATTTTCCGGGAATTTCATCCTGGGAAAAGAGAAGATTATATATTCTATAGTTTATAGAGGAGAGTTTTAAGTGCCGACAGTCAATCAGCTGGTAAGGAAAGGCAGAACGCCGAAGAAGTATAAGAGCAAAGCTCCTGCTCTTGATAGCTGCCCTCAGAAAAGAGGAGTTTGTGTCAGGGTTTTTACCACGACACCCAAGAAGCCTAACTCAGCGTTAAGAAAAGTAGCCAGGGTGAGGTTGACTAACAATGTTGAAGTTACAGCTTATATTCCTGGTATAGGGCATAACTTGCAGGAACACTCCATAGTTCTTATTAGAGGTGGAAGAGTTAAAGACCTGCCAGGCGTAAGATATCATATCATTCGCGGTACTCTTGACGCCGAGGGTGTTCAGAATAGATTCCAGGGCCGTTCCAGATACGGTGCCAAGAAGCCCAAGGAGAAAAAAGCTTCGGAAAAGTAAGCTGTCCGAGGAGTATAAAAATGCCGAGACGTGGAATAGTCAGAAAGCGGAAGCCGCAACCGGACCCAATATATAATTCAACGCTGGTTGGCAAGCTGGTTAATATTGTTCTCAAAGAAGGAAAGAAAAGTGCGGCTGAAAAAATAGTCTATAATACTCTGGAAATTTTGAAGCAAAAGGCCAAAGAAGATGCCTTAAAAGTTCTGGAAAAGGCTATCAATAATGCCAGACCATTGCTTGAAACGAAGTCCAGAAGAGTTGGTGGAGCTACCTATCAGGTTCCAGTAGAAGTTCCAGAGCAGAGATCAATTTCTCTTGGAATGCGCTGGTTGGTTAAGTTCGCCAAAGAAAGAAATGGAAAAAGCATGGAAGAAAAATTGGCTGCTGAGATACTTGAGGCCCTCGGCAATAAGGGTGGGGCCGTAAAGAAGAGAGAAGATACCCACAAAATGGCTGAATCTAACCGTGCTTTTGCCCATTATAAATGGTAATTTATAAACTGATTAAGCCCTTAATAAATTTAAAATTTATATTCATAGATGGAGAAAAAAGTTCATGCGGTCGTGCCCGATCGAAAGAGTCAGGAATATTGGCTTTATGGCTCATATCGATGCGGGGAAAACTACCACAACAGAACGGATTCTGTACTTTACAGGAATCACTTACAAGATGGGAGAAGTAGATGAGGGTACTGCCGTTATGGACTGGATGGTTCAGGAACAGGAACGCGGCATTACTATAACTGCTGCCGCTACTACCTGTTATTGGCGAGACCACCGGATTAATATAATCGATACTCCCGGCCACGTAGATTTTACGGCTGAGGTCGAAAGGTCCTTACGAGTTCTGGATGGGGCCATTGTTATTCTTTGTGCTGTTGGGGGAGTCGAGTCTCAATCGGAGACGGTCTGGAGGCAAGCTGATAAATACCGGGTTCCCCGGATAGTATATGTGAATAAAATGGATAGATTAGGTGCTGACCCACAAAGAGCGGTAAATGAAATCCGTACCCGTTTGGGCGCCCGTTCTCTGCCTATTCAAATTCCCTTAGGAAGTGAAGATAAGTTTGTGGGGGTTATTGACCTGGTTGAGAGGAAAGAAATTATCTGGGAAAGCGATTTACTCGGGACTGATTTCCAGAAAAAACCTGTTTCTGAAGCAAATCGAGAAGAGGTTGAGCTCAAGAGGAAAGAAATGCTTGAGATTTTGAGCGAAGTGGATGACGAGTTGATGAGAAAATACCTGGATGATGAGGAGATTGAACCAGAAGAAATAAAAAAAGCTATCAGAAAGGGGACTGTAAAGCTCAAATTTTCCCCTGTTCTTTTTGGTGCTTCATTTCGAAACAAAGGTGTTCATCCCTTACTTGATGCCATAGTCGATTATCTGCCGTCTCCGGTAGATATTCTTCCGGTAAAAGGATATCATCCGAGGACTCAACAGGAAGAGATAAGAAAACCTTCTGATAGCGAGCATTTCTGCGCTTTGGTTTTCAAAATAATGAGTGACCCTTTTCTGGGTAATCTGGCTTATTTCAGAGTTTATTCCGGGAAACTGAAAATCGGAGCTTCAGTCTATAATGCCACCAAAGACCAGGAAGAAAGAGTAACCCGCTTGCTGGAAATGCACGCCAACAAGCGGAGAGAAATAAGTGAAGTTTTTGCCGGTGATATTGCCGCTTTGGGGGGGATGAAGACGATGTCGACTGGCGATACACTCTGTCTGAAAAGTCGACCGATTCTGCTTGAGCCACCAACTTTCCCTGAACCTGTGGTTTCAGCGACCATTGAGCCGAGAACCAAGGCTGACCATCAGAGGTTGTCTAACGCCCTGGGAAAGTTTATGACTGAAGACCCGACCTTCAGAGTTGTCCAGGATCCGATGACCGGCCAGACTCTGGTTCAGGGTATGGGCGAGCTCCATCTGGAAATCATCATGGACAGACTGGTAAGAGAATTCGGGGTTCAGGCCAGACTCGGAAAGCCCCAGGTAGCTTATAAAGAGACGATTACCAGGGAAGCTGAAGGAGAAGGAAAATTTATCCGTCAGGTTGGTAATAAGGGACAGTACGGTCATTGTGTAATTAAAGTTGAGCCTCTGGAAAGGGGTAAGGGTTTTGAATTTATCAACCGGATTAAATCCGGGATTATTCCGGTGGAGTTTATCCCCGAGATCGAGAAAGGAATCAGAGAAGCGATGGAAGCCGGTCTGGTAGCTGGTTTTCCGGTGACAGATGTCAGAGTGATGCTGGTTGAGGCCAGCTATCACGAAGTTGATTCTGTCGATATTGCCTATAAAATTGCTGCATCTATGGCTTTCAAGGAAGCTGGCACTAAAGCCAACCCAGTGATTCTTGAGCCGATTATGAAGCTGGAAATTGTAACTCCAGACGAATACGTTGGTGGACTGGTTGGAGATATTAACTCCAGGAAAGGCCGGGTTGAAGCTCTAGAACTCAAGGGGAGTTCCAGAGTGATCAGAGCTTTTGTTCCTCTGGCCGAGATGTTCGGTTATGCTACCGTTCTGAGAACCATTACTCAGGGCAGGGGCTCTTTCTCCCTGGAGTTTTCCAGATATGACCAGACTCCGCCTGACGTCCAGGAAGAAATAATAGCCAGAGTAGAAGGGAGAATTCCCTTCAGTGAAGCGAGGAGGTAAAAAGACATGGCTAAGGAAAAGTTTGCGAGGACGAAGCCGCACGTAAACATAGGGACGATCGGGCACATAGATCATGGTAAGACGACGTTGACGGCGGCGATGACGAAGGTTTTATCGACGAAGGGACTGGCGCAGTATAAGAGTTATGATGAGGTAGCGAAGGCGGATGCGAAGATGTTTCGGCGGGATGCGACGAAGATCTTGACGGTGGCCTTATCGCATGTGGAGTATGAGACGGAGAAGCGGCACTATGCGCACATAGATTGTCCTGGTCATGTGGATTACATTAAGAACATGATCAGTGGTGCGGCCCAGATGGATGGGGCGATTTTGGTAGTAGCGGCGGATGATGGGCCGATGCCGCAGACGAGGGAGCATATTTTATTAGCTCGTCAGGTGGATGTTCCGGCGATAGTGGTGTTTATTAACAAGGTGGACTTAGTGGATGATCCGGAGATTTTGGATTTAGTGGAGTTAGAGGTAAGGGAGCTGTTGAGCAAGTATGAATTTCCTGGGGACAAGACGCCGGTTATTCGGGGCAGTGCGACGAAGGCGTTGGCGGATCCTGAGGGGGAGGGAGGGAAGCCGATCTGGGAATTGGTGAAGGCTTTGGACGGATTTATACCTGAGCCGGTGAGGGAGATAGACAAGCCATTTTTGATGTCGATAGAGGATATTTTTTCGATCACTGGGCGAGGGACGGTGGTAACTGGTAGGGTAGAGAGGGGGCTGGTGAAGGTAGGGGATGAGGTAGAGATAGTGGGATTTGGAGAGACGAAGAAGACAGTGGTGACTGGGGTGGAGATGTTTCGGAAGATTCTGGATCAGGGTCAAGCCGGAGACAACATTGGCTGCTTGTTGAGGGGTATAGGTAAGGATGAGGTAGAGAGGGGACAGGTTCTGGCCAAGCCGGGGACGATTACGCCGCACAAGAAGTTTAGGGCGCAGATCTATGCTTTGACCAAGGAAGAAGGTGGGCGGCACACGCCGTTTTTTACTGGGTACCGGCCGCAGTTTTATTTTCGGACGACCGACGTGACCGGGACGGTGAAGTTACCGACAGGAGTGGAGATGGTGATGCCGGGGGACAATGCCAATGTTGAGGTGGAGCTGATCACCACGGTGGCCATGGAGAAAGGCTTACGGTTTGCTATCCGTGAAGGTGGACGAACGGTCGGAGCCGGCACGGTCACCGAAATCTTAGAATAAGAAGATGGTTGAAAATATGGAGAACGAGGAACGAACATGGAAAAAATAAGGATAAAACTCCAATCATTCGATCATAGACTTTTAGACCAATCAGTTAGAGATATTGTCATTAAAGCCAAAAGGACCGGAGCCAAGGTTTCCGGACCTATTCCTCTGCCGACCAAGATTCAGAGGTTTTGCGTTCTTCGTTCCCCGCATGTCGATAAGAGGTCAAGAGAACATTTTGAGATGAGAATTCATAAGAGGCTGATTGACATCAGCGAGTACAGTAATGAGACGATCGAGGAACTGCAGAAGCTTGATCTGCCTGCGGGTATCGATGTAGAAATCAAAGCCTTTGGTGCAGGAGAATAACCATGGTTGAAGGTATTATTGGTAAGAAAATCGGAATGTCTCAGATTTTCGATGAAGAGGGAAATGTCATTCCTGTTACCATTATCAAAGCTGGTCCCTGTACGGTTATTCAAAAAAAGACCAGAGAAAAAGATGGTTATGAATCTTTACAACTTGGTCTGGTTGAAGAAAAAAAGGCTAAAAAACATCCCCGAAAACCTGAAGCTGGGCATTTCAAAAAATCTGGAAGCCCGGTTCTGAAGATTTTAAGAGAAGTAAATTATCAGGCTCCTCTTGAGATAAAAGAAGGAGACCAGTTGCTGGTTGATATCTTTGAAGTCGGGGAAAAGGTTCATCTGGTCGGGATAAGTAAGGGAAAAGGTTTTCAGGGTGTGGTTAAAAGACATGGTTTCAGCGGTGGTGATGCTGCTCATGGTTCGATGTTTCATCGGGCTCCCGGTTCAATCGGTGCTTCTTCTTACCCGTCCCGGGTTATCAAAGGAATGAGAATGGGTGGACGGATGGGTGGAGATAGAGTGACCGTCAGGAACTTAAAAGTGGTTCAGGTTGATAAAGAAAACAATCTCCTGATAGTCAAAGGTGCTGTTCCCGGGGCGAATGGAGGTCTCGTCCTGATCAGAAAAGGATCTTTTAAAGCCAAGACTTCTTGAGCAAAGAGTGTGCCATGAAAGTACAAGTTTTAGACCAAAGCGGAAAGCCGGTTCAGGAATTGAATGTGCCGGAAGAAGTTTTTTCTTATCCGGTCAAAGACCATTTAATTTATGAAGCGATAGTCAATTATCTGGCCAACCAGAGACAAGGCACCGCCTGCACTAAGACCAGAGGTGAAGTTAGCGGTGGCGGAAGAAAACCGTGGAGGCAGAAAGGAACTGGAAGAGCCCGAGTTGGCAGCGTCAGGTCGCCTCTCTGGAGGCATGGGGGTACAGTTTTCGGGCCAAAGCCCAGAGATTATAGCTATTCCATTCCCAAGAAAGCCAGAAGAAATGCTTTGAAATCAGCCCTGACGGCTAAAATGACTGAAAATAAGTTGCTGGTTTTTGAGCAGATCAATTTTTCTCAACCGAAAACTAAAGAGGCTGCGATCTGGTTGAAAAACTTGAAGATTGATTCGGCTCTGATAATTGATAATCGGGAGAATGAAAATCTTTTTCGTTCGGTCAGGAACATTCCCAATATAAAAGCAGTGGATGATGAGCAGCTGAATATCTATGATGTTCTGAGATATAAATGGATAGTGATCAGCCAGCGAGCCTTTAATTCATTGGTGGAGAGGTTGAAATGATGAAAAATCCAAGAGATGTCATCCTAAAGCCGCTGATTACTGAAAAAAGCACCAGGCTGAAAGATACCCACCGTGAAGTTTGTTTTGAAGTCGCTGCTGCTGCCAATAAGATTGAAATTAAAAAGGCAGTTGAGGAACTTTTTAAAACTAAGGTTGAAAGTGTGACCATTGTCAAACTCAAAGGAAAAGCTAAGAGGCTTGGGCGGAGTATTGGCCGGACCAAGGACAAGAAAAAAGCCTACGTTAAGCTTAAAGAAGGCGAAAAAATGATTGAATATTTTGAGGCAATGTAACCATGGGTATTAAAGCTTACAAACCAGTCACTCCAGGCTTACGTCACAGGACGGGTCTGACTTCTGAAGAGTTGACCACTGATCAGCCCCACAAACCGTTGCTAGTTCCTCTACCCAAGGGCGGAGGCCGCAACAACAGAGGACATCTCTCGGTCAGACATCGTGGCGGCGGTCACAAAAGAATGTACCGCCTAATTGACTTTAGACGGGAAAAGATTGGCATTCCTGGGGTTGTGGAATCCATTGAATATGATCCTAACCGTTCGGCTTTTATCTCTCTGGTCAAGTATGCAGATGGTGAACGTCGATATATTCTGGCGCCCTTGAACCTTAAAGTCGGTGACACGATCATTTCTTCTAATAGCCAGGTGGATATTCTTCCCGGAAATGCTCTGCCCCTTAAATATATACCTGTAGGTACAATCGTTCACAACGTTGAGCTAAAAATCGGCAAGGGTGGTCAGTTAGCCAGAGCCGCAGGAGCTGGTGTTCAGATTCTCGGCAAAGAAGGTGGTTATGCTCAGCTGAGATTGCCATCATCTGAAATCCGGAAGGTTCATCTTGATTGTCGAGCGACTGTTGGACAGCTGGCTAATCTTGACCATCAGAATATCAGCATCGGTAAAGCCGGAAGGAGGCGCTGGTTGGGCATCAGACCGCATGTCCGCGGTACAGCTATGAACCCAGTTGACCATCCGCATGGAGGCGGTGAAGGTCGAACCAAGGGTGGCCGCCATCCGGTTAGCCCCGAAGGTATCCCGACCAAGGGTTATAAGACCAGGAAAAACAAAAGGACCCGGGCTTTTATTATCAAGAGAAGGAGTAAATAACTATGGGCAGATCCTTAGGCAAAGGTCCCTATATTGACCCAAAGTTACTGGAAAAAGTACAGTCTGCACAATCAATAAAAGAAAAGCGCCAGGTTATCAAGACCTGGTCCAGACGCTCGACCATCATCCCGGAAATGGTCGGTCTGACCTTTGGTGTTCATAACGGCCGGAAGTTTATACCGGTTTTTGTGACCGAACAGATGGTGGGCCACAAACTGGGGGAATTTGCTCCGACCAGAAGCTTTAAAGGACATACATCCAAGACTGCTCGACAACTTAAAGTGGGTAAGTAATCATGGAAAAAGAAAAATATCTTTCAAAAGCTGTTGCTCGTTATGTCCGGATGAGCCCGCAGAAGGGACGTCTGGTGGCTGACTTGATCAGAAACAGGTTGGTTGGAGAAGCCCTGACCATTCTGAAGTTTTCTGAGAAGAAAAAAATTAGCGCCATCCTGGAGAAAGCTCTGCAGTCAGCCATAGCTAATGCTCAGCAGAAGACTCCAAACATTGATGTCGACAATCTCTATATCGCTAAAATTCAGATAGACCAGGGTCCGGCCATGAAAAGAATCAGGCCAGCACCGATGGGCAGAGCTTACCGGATTCTAAAAAGAATGAGCCATGTGAAAATTTATTTAGACGAAAAGAAAGGGAGATAGACGGTGGGACAGAAGACACATCCAATTGGCTTTCGTTTAGGCTTTAATAAACAATGGACTTCTCGCTGGTTTGCCAAAGGTAAAGACTATGCTAAGTTGATCCACGAAGACCTGAAAATGAAAAAGGCAGTTAAGGAGAAATACTCTCATGCCGGTATTGCCAGTGTTGATGTGGAAAGGGTTGGACCGAAAATCAGGGTGATTATCCACACAGCTCGACCTGGAATCATCATCGGTCGTGGCGGCAAAGAGATAGAAAATCTCAAGAGCCTGCTGGAAGGTTTTGCCAGACGCGAAGTATATGTCGATATAAGAGAAGTGGATAAGCCGGAACTTAATGCTACCTTAGTGGGTGAAGGGATTGCCACTCAACTGGAGAAGAGAATTGCCTATCGTCGAGCAATGAGAAGGGCTGTAGAAATGGCTTTGAAAATGGGAGCCAAGGGAATTAAAGTGATGTGTGCCGGACGACTAGGTGGCGTGGAAATTGCCAGGACTGAATGGTATCTGAGAGGTCAGCTGCCACTGCAGACCCTTCGAGCCGATATCGATTACGCTTTTACTGAAGCTTTTACCACCTACGGTCAGATCGGAATAAAGGTCTGGATCTATCGTGGTGATGTGGATAAGCCAAAAGTCGCTTCTCAAATCATTGAAGCCGAGGAGATTTAGCTATGTTGATGCCGAAAAAGGTTAAATACCGCAAACAGCAGCGCGGTCGGATGAGGGGCAAAGCCTTGCGGGGTGCTGAGCTGGCTTTTGGTGAATATGGCCTCCAGGCGCTCGAGCCCTGCTGGCTAACTGCCAGACAGATTGAAGCGGGTCGGGTGACTATCACCAGGTTTTTGAAAAAACGTGGCAAGATGTGGATCAGGGTTTTTCCCTGGAAACCGGTTACCAAAAAGCCAACTGAAACCAGAATGGGTCGCGGTAAAGGTGATCCAGAATTCTGGGTTGATGTGATCAAACCTGGCCGGATCATTTTTGAGGTAGAAGGCGTGGATATGGGGGTAGCTCAGGAAGCTATGCGTCTGGCAGCCCACAAGCTGCCGATAAAAACTAGATTTATATCCAGGGAGCATAGGGAACTAAGATGAAGATCAGAGAATTGAGAGAATTATCAGTAGATGAATTAAAGCAAAAAGAAATTGAACTCGAAGATCAGCTCTTCAAGCTGCGCTTTCAAAAATCTCTGGGCAAGCTTGATAATCCGATGAAGATCAGAAATATAAAAAGAGATGTGGCCAGGATAATAACTCTTTTAAAAGAATTTCAGAAAAAAGGGACGGCATAAAATATGGAAGCTAAACTGCAAAAAAGAAAAACAACCAAGGTTGGTAGGGTTATTGCTAAGAATTCCAACAAGACCATTAAGGTTCTGGTCGAAAGGCTGGAGCGGCATCCGATCTATAAGAAAACCATCAAACGCCAAAGAGTCTTAATGGTTCATGATGAGCAGGAAAAATGCAAGATTGGTGATGTGGTCCGGATTATTGAAACCAGACCGATAAGCAAGTTCAAAAGATGGAGAGTAGCAGAAATCATAGGTTTGGCTTCCAGAGAAATAGAAACTGGCAATGAGGGTGAACTAACATGATCCAGATGAGAACTATGCTCAAAGTCGCCGACAACTCCGGAGCCCGGAGGATCATGGCCATAACTCCTCTGGGCGGGGGTTTAGGTCGAGTGGCTACTATCGGCGATGTTATCTCAGCTTCAGTCAAAGAAGCAGACCCGGATAGCAAGATTCAAAAGGGAAAAGTGATCAGGGCAGTTATTGTCAGGACCAGAAAAGAAATCCGACGGAAGGATGGTTCTTACATTCGCTTTGACGATAATGCGGCTGTCATTATCGACAAATCCGGAGAACCTGTGGGCACACGCGTTTTTGGCCCTGTTGGACGAGAGCTCAGGGAGAAAAAATTCATGAAGATCGTCTCGCTGGCTCCGGAGGTGCTGTGATGGCTAATTTTCCGTTTAAAAAGAATGATCTGGTGATTGTGGGCAGCGGGAAGGATCGCGGCAAGATCGGCAAGGTTCTGAAAGTTATTCCGGAAAAGAACAGAGTAGTTGTGGAAAAAATAAACTTTGTTAAGGTTTTTGTCAGACCCGACCGCAGCCAGAATGTCCAGGGCGGAATTATGGAAAAAGAAGCTCCCATTCATGTCTCTAAGGTTAGGCTCTACTGTGAAGATTGTGGCCGTGGTGTCCGGGTCAAACATAAAATTCTCGATGACGGGACCAAGATTAGAGTCTGTGCCAGGTGTCAGACTAACTTAGAAAAGTCATAAGAGGTTGAAAGATGAGCAGGCTGTTTGAACGTTATAAAAAAGAAATCATCAAGGAGCTTCAGGAAGAGCTGGGGATTGATAATCCCATGGCTGTCCCCCGGCTGGGAAAGATAATAATCAATATGGGTGTCGGTGAGGCCATTCAGAATATCAAGCTGCTGGACACAGCTAAGGTAGAGCTGAGTCTGATCAGCGGTCAGTATCCAGCAGTTGGTCGGGCCAAGAAATCTATTTCAGCTTTTAAACTGAGAAAAGGACAGCCAATTGCTTGCTATGTCAACCTAAGAAGGGAAAGGATGTATGAGTTCTTCGACCGACTGGTCAATATCGTTCTTCCCCGGGTCAGAGATTTCCGGGGAGTTTCCCCGCATTCTTTTGATGGTCGAGGCAATTATACTCTCGGAATTAGGGACGAGCTGGTGTTCCCAGAAATAGATTATACCAGGGTCGAAAGGCCGCGAGGGTTAAACATTACCATCGTAACTACGGCCAGAAACGATAAGGAAGCGTATGCCCTGTTGAAAAAGTTGGGTATGCCTTTCCGTGAGTCTTGATGAAAGAGAGGTCAAAGTGGCTACCATAGCTAAGGTGGTTAAAGATCAAAGGAAACCCAAATTTTCCATCCGCCATCGCCGCAGATGCCGGATTTGCGGAAGGCCACGGGGTTATTATCGAAAATTTGATCTGTGTCGTCTTTGTTTAAGAGAATTAGCGTTGAAGGGAGAAATCCCAGGAATAACCAAAGCTTCCTGGTAAATTTCTTCGAAAGGATGGAGTCATGAGTCTGACAGACCCGATTGCTGATATGTTAACCAGGGTTAGGAATGCCGTCAGGGCAAAAAAGAAGGAAGTTAATATTCCTTCTTCAAAAATGAAAGTTGAGATTGCTCGTATTCTTAAAGAGGAAGGATATATAAAGAATTATAAAGTTATCGAAGACAACAAACAAGGTGTGCTGAACATCACCTTGAAATATACCGATGATAACCAGAGTGCTATCGCCGGACTTCGCCGGGTAAGTAAACCTGGCTGCCGGATTTACTGCACCAGAGACTCGATACCCAGAGTTCTTGATGGTCTGGGAATTGTCATAATTTCCACTTCCAGAGGCCTTATGACCGGCAAGCAGGGCGAAGAGCTGGGTATCGGCGGTGAAGTCTTGTGTGAAATCTGGTAAATCGGAAGGGTGAGGTAAGAACATGTCGAGAGTAGGTAGGAAACCGATTGAAATACCTAAGGGTGTTAAAATAACTGTCTATCCTGATCGGATCGAGGTTGAAGGTAAGCTCGGGAAGCTAACTTCTCCGCTTTATTCAGGAATTAAAGCTATGTTAGAAGACAACCAGCTTATTCTAACGAGAGAGAGCGAAGAGCAGAAAATCAGGCAGTTCCATGGTCTCTGCCGAGCCTTGGCTAATAATGCCGTCATCGGAGTTACTCAGGGATTCAGTAAAAAGCTGGAAATTACTGGTGTGGGCTACAGGGCTAAGGTTGAGAAGAACAAGCTGGAACTGAACGTTGGCTATTCTCGTCCGATCATCTATGAAATTCCTGAGGGAATAGAAATCATTGCTGAAAAGCCGACTCTCCTGACAGTGCGTGGAATTGACAAACAAAAAGTTGGACAGGTAGCTGACACCATCAAGAGATTCCGGCGACCGGATCCATATAAACAGAAAGGTATCCGTCTGGTCGGTGAAGTTCTAATCAAGAAAGAAAGAAAAGCGGGGGTGGCCGGTGCTTAAGTCAAAAGATGAAATTAAAAAAATTAGAGAACAAAGAATCAGAAAAAGAATCAGAAAAAAGATGAGAGGTATGCCAGAAAGACCCAGAGTTCTGGTCGTCAAATCAAATCGATATGTTTATACCCAGGTGATTGACGACCTTTCTGGTCGGGTAATTACCTCTGCCTCCACCCTGGAAAAGGAATTCAGGGAGAAGGCTAAGAATACCAAGAATAAAGAAGCCTGTTCACTTCTGGGATCGATTCTGGCCAGGAGACTTAAAGAAAAGAACATAGGCTCAATCGTTTTTGACCGTGGAATCTATCCTTACCACGGTCGGGTAAAAGTTTTAGCTGAAGCCCTCAGGGCAGAAGGCATTTCCTTTTAACCGATTAAGGAGGAATTGACGTGGAACATGAAGATTTCGAAAAGCTGGATGAAGCTGCAAGCTCTGAACTTGAACTCAAAGACCAAGTGATTTCTATCAGAAGAGTTACCAAAGTGGTCAAGGGGGGTAAGAACCTCAGTTTTTCAGCCCTGGTAGCCGTTGGCAATGAAAAAGGTAAAGTGGGTATCGGTCTGGGAAAAGCCAGAGAAGTGCCTCAGGCAATAGCTAAGGCCGTAGAAGATGCCAAGAAGAACATGATTGATGTTCCAATAATCGGAACCAGTATTCCTTATATGGTTAAGGGAGAATCCGATGCTGGAATAGTAGTCCTGAGGCCAGCTTCTCGAGGAACTGGAGTCATTGCCGGAGGAGCTGTCCGGGTGATTCTGCAGCTGGCTGGAGTGAAAGATATTCTGACCAAGTCAATCAGAAGCAATAATCCGATTACTGTTGCCCATGCGACCATTGATGCCTTGAAAAACCTGAAAAGACCGGAAGAAGTCTCAAAAATTAGAGGCAGAGATAGCGAGCAAATTAAGCAATGAGTGAGGCCAAAATGAGCGAAGAAAAATATTTGAAAATAAAACTTGTTCGCAGTCTCATCGGTCATCCCCAGAAGCACCGTTTAGTAGCTTACGGTCTGGGATTGAGAAAGTTAAACTCCGAAGCGATCAGAAAAGATTGTCCAGAAATCCGGGGGATGATCAGGAAAATATCTCATTTGCTCGAGGTGAAGGAGATTGAACAGCCATGAACCTTAGTAAATTGAAACCAGCAGAAGGCTCAAAAAAAACTGATAAGAGAAGGGGCAGAGGCCCTGGTTCCGGTTTGGGCAAAACGGCTGGACGGGGTCATAAAGGACAGCTGGCTGGAGCCGGTTACAAGAGAAAATGGGGTTTTGAAGGCGGCCAGATGCCCCTCCATCGTCGTTTACCCAAGCGTGGCTTCAATAACAAATTCAGATTTGAATACACCGAAGTTAATCTGGATCGTCTGGACAAATTGCCAGTGAGTGAGATTGGACTTAAACAAATGGTCGAACACCGGTTGATCCACAGAGAAACTGAACTGGTTAAAGTCCTGGGTAGAGGCAACATTTCTTCTCCTAAAACCATTCAGGCCCATGCTTTTTCCCAATCGGCTCTGAAGAAGATTGAGGAAAGCGGCGGCCAAGCTATTATTATCGGGAAAGAATAATGTTAGAAAGTATCCGCAACATTTTCAGCATCCCTGACCTGAGAAAAAGGGTAATTTTTACCCTTCTTCTTCTGGCTGTTTACCGCATCGGAGCCCAGATACCTAATCCTGGAGTCAGCGCCACAGCTCTGGCTGAATTCTGGCAGACCCAGCGTAGTTCGATTCTGGGGTTTTACGACCTTTTCTCCGGAAGAGCTATGTCCAGGATGACCATCTTTGCTCTGGGAATTATGCCCTACATCAGTGCGTCGATCATCCTGCAGTTGTTAACCGTTGTCTGGCCCTATCTCGAACGATTGTCCAAGGAAGGTGAACTTGGCAGAAAGAAAATCACTCAATACACCCGTTATGGCACCTTAGTCATTTGCTTGATCCAAGCTTTCGGAATTTCCATCTTTCTGGAGAATTTGAAGAGTCCAACCGGTGCCCTGATTGTTCCTAATCCCGGCTGGGGTTTCAGATTGCTGACCATGCTGACTCTGACAACAGGTACGACCTTCATCATGTGGCTGGGCGAACAGATTTCTGAAAGGGGAATTGGCAATGGAATTTCTTTGATCATCTTTGCCGGAATTGTTGTCGGCTTGCCCCGCGGAATAAACAGTCTCATTGGCGGACTGAAGACGGGGAATCTTGATCCGCTGCGGATAATTTTCTTGATAGTCTTAATGCTGGCAGTAATTGCCTTTATTGTTTTTGTGGAAAGAGGCCAGAGAAGGATTCCAATTTCTTATGCCAAGAGAGTTATAGGAAGAAAAGTCTATGGCGGGCAGAGTACGCATCTGCCCCTGCGGGTAAATACGGGCGGGGTTATTCCGATAATTTTTGCCGCTTCGATCATAACCATTCCATCGACTCTGGCCAATCTTTTCAAGGCACCAATTTTTCAAACAGTGGCTAAACAGTTTGGTCTGGGCATGCCGTTTTATAATCTTCTTTATGTCGTTTCCATCATCTTCTTTACCTATTTTTACGTTTCCATCATTTTTAATCCCAATGATGTGGCTGATAATTTAAGAAAGTATGGCGGTTTTATTCCCGGGATCAGGCCGGGAAAGAATACCGGTGATTATATTGATGAAGTTTTGAGCCGGATCACTCTGGTCGGAGCTATTTATCTGGCAGCTATCGCCATCCTGCCTGAATTCTTGATGACTGGGTTTAAGGTTGCCTCCTTGCCCCTGGTTGGTGATTTTCTGGAAGCCAACTTGCCAAAATGGTTTACTCAGGGTCTGAATATTGATTTTTATTTTGGTGGTACTTCCATCCTGATTGTGGTTGGCGTGGCCATGGACACCTTGCAGCAGATAGAAGCTCAGCTGGTTATGCGCCATTATGATGGCTTTATGAGGCATGGCCGTCTTAGGGGGAGAAGATAATGAGGATTGTTTTTCTGGGGCCTGCTGGCAGTGGTAAGGGAACTCAAGCTGATTTAATTCAAAAAAACTACAGGTTCCCTAAAATCTCTACCGGCGATTTACTGAGAAAGGCTGTCCAGGAGGAATCAGAACTGGGGAAAAAGGTTCACGAAGAGATGAAGGCCGGCCAACTGGTGGCTGATGAGATAGTTTTAGAGCTGGTCAGGGAAAGAATCTCTGCCCCTGACTGCCGGGCAGGGTATGTTCTGGATGGATTTCCCCGTAATCTTAATCAGGCTCTGCTGCTTGAGAAAATAGAAGACCACGGTCTGGAAACAGTCTTTGAGATTCTGATTACAGAAGATGAAATTTTAAGACGACTTTCTGGCCGGAGGATTTGCCTTCAGTGCGGAGCTGTGTATAATATCAATGAGAATAAGCCTAAAGTTGATGGCGTTTGTGATGTCTGCGGTTCACCGCTGGTCATAAGAGAAGACGATCGACCTGAAGTTATCAAAGATAGATTCAGGATATATTTAGAAACTATAAAACCGCTGATTGAGCATTATTCCAGAAAGAGGGTTCTGTTTCAGGTTGATGGGCATAATTCGGTTGAGGATATTTTTAAGACTATAAAATCGATTATTGACCGAAGAATTTCTAGTAATCAGGGAGTTCGTAGCAGACAATGATTATCTATAAGTCCGAGGCAGAAATAGAGATAATGAGACAGAGCAGTCAGATTGTTGCCAGAATTCTGTCTGAACTGAAAGAAAGAGTGAAACCAGGAGTGGAAACCAGAGAACTAGACGTGTATGCTGAAAATCGGGCCCGAGAACTGGGAGCGGCCCCCGCTTTTAAAGGCTATCATGGTTATCCAGCATCTCTTTGCGTTTCTATAAACGAAGAAATTGTCCACGGTATTCCATCCAGCCGGAAGCTAAAGGACGGAGATCTAGTCAGCCTGGATTTTGGAGTGATTTATGAGGGATTTTATGGTGATGCTGCTATTACAGTGCCGGTGGGTGAAGTTTCGGACCTGGCCAGAAAATTGATTGAGGTGGCAAAGCGGTCTTTCTATCGTGGTCTGGAACAGATGAAAGAGGGAAACAGGTTATCAGACATTTCAGCGGCTATCCAGGCTGAAGTGGAAAAAGCAGGTTTTTCGGTCATCAGAGCTTTTGTCGGTCACGGTATTGGCCGAAGCTTGCATGAAGAACCTCAGATACCCAACTTTGGATTGCCCGGACATGGACCCAGGTTGAAAAAGGGGCTGACCCTGGCTATAGAGCCGATGATTGCCGCCGGGCACTGGGAAGTTGAGGTGCTGGATGATGGCTGGACGGCAGTAACTCAGGACAGGAGTTTAGCGGCTCACTATGAACATACAGTGGCTTTAACCGAAAATAGTGTTGAAATTCTCTCGTTTGACTGGAATTCATCAACCGAATCAGCTGTCGGGGGAAAGGTCAATGCCTAAGCAGGATGTGTTTGAAATCGAGGGCGTGGTGCTGGAAACCCTGCCCAACGCTATGTTCAAGGTTGAGCTGGCCAACAAACATGTAATTCTAGCCCATATCTCAGGAAGAATGAGAAAAAATTTCATCCGCATTCTTCCGGGGGATAGGGTTTTGGTGGAAATATCGCCTTATGATTTGACCAAGGGGCGTATCACTTACAGGTTTAAGTGAGGTGTAAAATGAAGGTCAGAGCATCAGTCAAGAAGATGTGCCGGAATTGTAAAATAGTCCGGAGAAAAGGGGTAGTCAGAGTGATCTGCTCTAACCCCAAACATAAACAAAGACAAGGATAAAAGAGGAGACCATGGCAAGAATAGCAGGTATTACCCTTCCGCCAGAAAAAAGGATTGAGATCGGGCTGACTTATATCTACGGAATTGGAAAGTCCAAAGCCAACAAGATTCTGGAAGAAGCTAAGATTGACAAGAACAAGAAGGTTAAAGATCTGACCGAAGACGAGATTAACAAAATCCGTCAGATTATCGAAAAAAGAGAGAAAATTGAAGGTGAACTCCGAAAAGAAGTGTCTATGAATATCAAGCGGTTGATTGACATAAGTTGTTATCGCGGGATGCGTCATAAAAGAAACCTTCCAGTTCGTGGACAGAGAACCAGGACCAATGCCCGGACCAGAAAAGGACCACGTGGTCATACGATCAAGAAACTCAAAGAAAAGAAAGCTTAGAATGAGGGAGAAAGCACATGCCCAAAGCCAAGACTAAGAAAAAAAAGGTTAAAAAGGAAGTTACCTACGGGGTGGCTCATATTCAGTCGACTTTTAACAATACCATTGTTACCATCAGCGACCAGCAAGGAAATACCATTTGCTGGGCGAGTTCAGGTACTTCCGGATTTAAAGGAGCCAGAAAAGGTACACCTTTTGCTGCCCAGCTGGCAGCCAAAGAGGTGGCCAGCAAGGCTAAGGAATTTGGTGTGCGTTATGTGGATGTTAGAGTTAAAGGCCCGGGCGCAGGTCGAGAATCTTCCATTCGGGCTCTCCAGACTGCCGGTCTGGAAATCAAATCCATCAGAGATATTACTCCGATTCCCCATAACGGCTGCCGGGTGAGAAGAAGAAGAAGAGTTTAATAGTATGAAGATTAAAGGAGATTAGAAATGGCCAGGTATCAAAAGCCGGATTGTCGGTTGTGCCGAATTGAACGGACCAAGCTTTTTCTCAAAGGTAATAAATGTCTGACCGATAAATGCCCGCTGGAGCGTCGTCCCTTTGCTCCGGGTCAACACGGTCGGATGCGCAAGAGAGTTCTTGGATATGCCTTACAGCTTAGAGAGAAACAAAAGCTCAAAAGATATTATTGTATGTCAGAAAATCAATTCCGTCTGTTTTTTAAGCGGGCCGAGAGACAAAAAGGTGTTACCGGTGAAAATCTTCTGGTAATGCTGGAGAGAAGGCTGGATAACGTGGTCTATTTACTGGGTTTTTCTCTGTCAAGGTCTCAAGCCCGTCAGATAATCACTCATGGTCATGTCCGGGTAAATGACCGGAAGGTGACCGTTCCTTCCTATCTGGTTGATGAGGGTGATATTGTCAGTTTTAAAGAAAGATCAGTTCAAAAAGAAAACTTCAAAGCCATAATTGAAGCCAACAAAGCCAAGACAATTCCTGGCTGGCTCCAGGTTGACTGGGATAATTTACAAGGAAAAGTTGTTTCGCTGCCAACAAGACAAGATATAACCATTCCTGTGGAAGAACATCTAGTGGTTGAGCTTTATTCAAAATAATGAGGAAGGTTACTTGATAATTGCCTTTTTTAAAAGGAGGAACCATGATTGAACTTGGTTTTCAAAGACCAAGATACTTAGAATGTGACTATGAAACTTTAACTGATACCTATGGCCGATTTCAGGCTCAGCCATTCGAGAGAGGCTACGGTATTACCATCGGGAATTCACTTAGAAGAATTTTGCTCTCGTCCATAACCGGAGCGGCCATAACTGCCGTCAGGATTTTTGGAGTTCTGCATGAATTTTCCACCATTCCTGGAGTGGTGGAAGATGTCACTCACGTCGTCCTCAATTTGAAATCGATTCCATTGAAGTTGAAGGTTAATGAACCCAAGCAGATGACTCTTAAGGTGGTTGGCCCGGCTGAAGTCAAGTCAGGTGATATCATTCATGATTCTGATATTGAGATTCTGGACCCGAATGTTCATATAGCTACACTTGATATTGATGGTAAACTGGAGATGGAAATGGCGGTCAAGAATAATCGTGGTTATGTGACTGCAGACCAGAATTTCGACAGCAACCTGAGCGTTGATTTTATACCGCTGGATTCTTCTCATTCGCCTGTTTTGAAAGTTAACTATACAGTCGAACCGGCTCGTGTGGGTAAAAGAATAGACTATGAAAGTCTGACTTTAGAAATCTGGACTAATGGGGCGATCAGGCCCACTGATGCCTTATCTCAGGCGGCCAAGATCATGAGAGACCACCTGAGCATTTTCCTTAATATTATTGATGAACCTCTGGAAAAAGAAGTCATGGTTCCTAAAAAAGAAATTCCTTACATTGACAAAATTGATATTTTGGCTAATACCATCGATCATCTGGAACTTTCAGTCAGAGCCAATAATTGTCTGAGAGCAGCCGGGATCAGCTATGTCTATGAACTTGTTCAGAAAACTGAAGAAGAACTGCTTCAGACCAAGAATTTCGGACGTAAATCCTTAGCCGAAATCAAGGAAACCCTGGCTAATCTCGGGCTAGGATTGAATCTTGAACTCCACTTGAAACTGCTTGAACAGATTCAGGCTGTAATAAAAGAGAGTAAGAGTGAAAAGGAGCTTGAAGCATGAGGCACCAGGTCAAACGCTACCAATTAAGACGTAACACTGCTCATCGTCGGGCTTTACTAAGGAATCTGGTCACTTCTCTCTTGGAGAAGGAGAGAATCAGGACTACCTTAGCCAAAGCCAAAGCGGCCAGACCGGTGGCTGAGAAGATAATCACTCTAGGAAAAAGAAACACCTTAGCGGCCAGGCGGCAGGCCCTGGCTTTCATCATCAAAGAATCTGCGGCCCAGAAATTATTTGATGAACTTGGACCAAGATTCAAAGAACGCCCCGGCGGCTACACTCGGATTGTTAAACTCGGCACCCGCGTCGGTGACGGTGCTTCTATGGCCATGCTGGAACTTCTGGGTGCAGAATATAAGAAAAAAACTAAGAAAAAAGAGAAGGAAAAAGGAAAAGAAAGTAAATAGCTTTTTAGTCAGTATCTCTGGCTTTTAGCCTGTCGTTATCGAAACAGTTAATCTTAAATATTTTGAATTTATTTTCAGGGGGCCAGTTTTTATCTAATCCTGTTTATTTAAGATTCAGGATTTGGGCCGCCGGCATCCCTGATACAGTCTCTGCCAGTATTCGTCATAAAGATTGGAGATCTGAACTGCCGGTTTTTCGTGAGTGGTGGCATGAATGAACTCTTTTTCGCTGATCATCATTCCCACGTGAGTGAGGCTCTTTTTCCCGAAAAACACCAAGTCACCGGCTTTTTCCTGACCTCGCTCGATTTCGATCAGTCCTGATTTTGAACATTGAATATCAGCATCTCGCAGAATTTCCACCCCACTTAGTCGATAAATCAGCTGGACAAAACCAGAGCAATCCAGACCTAAGGGGCTGGTGCCACCCCAGAAATAGGGCAACCCGAGAAACCGTTTGGCCAGAGCGACCATCTGTTCTGGCTGTAACCTCGGCCTTTTAAAGGGGGCCTGTTTGATTTCACCATCGCCGACCTGAATGTAGCCTTTATGGCCACAGGGCAAAGTTACTTCGCCCCAGCGTTCCTCATATTGGCTGAGCTCCAGCACTGTGCTAATGGGAGCCATAAGAAGAGGTTTTTGCTTGGTGACATCAGGAGAAGAATAGATATAAGCAAATAGACTGGTGATTTCAATGACCTGCCCTTCTGCAGCATAGGCTTTTTCGCCTTCCTTATAAAGCCGGATAGCCTGTCCATTGATCCAGCCGTGATAGGTATCCGGTGTTTCTAGGTGATACCAGACATTATTATGGGCATCTTTTTGAGTTTCCAGAATTTTGACTGTCGTTCCGAGTAAAGCCTGACTGACAACATCCACCTGAGCATCAGGTTTAGAATACATATTTTCCACCGATTTAATAATCACGCCCTGAATGATCTTTTCCTGGGACAGAGCGGCTTCTGGTAGAAATAACAGTAAAGAGATGAAAATTAAAAGAAACATAATCTTTTTCATGATAATCTCCATCAACTGATTATACAAAAAAGATAGAGGGAAAAAAATAATAATTAAAGCAGTTCACTGCCCGAAAGATCCACACCCGCAGTCGCCCGTTTCCTCAGCGATTTTTATTTTTGAATTGAAAAAAAAGCTCATTTTTATATACTAAGCAGCAGATGGAGGTAGATATGAAAAGGAAAGATTTTCTCCGGACTACTAGTGCCTTGATCGCCTCTTCTCTTCTTTTTGGTTCTCGGGGCAGTTTAAAGAAAAGGCAGGTCCTGACTAAAGGTAAGGTCAAGCTGGAAACCAGGATCTACGAACTTCATCTTCGCCAAGCCTGGACGCTGTCGCGCGGGACCTGGACGACAAGACGGAATGTCCTGGTCAGGCTGGAGAAAGATGGAATTGTTGGTTATGGAGAAGCGGCGCCCATTCCTCGCTATAATGAAAGTGCCGAAAGTAATCAGGCTTTTATTCAGAAAGCAATACCTGTTCTGGAAAAAGACCTCTGGGAATATCAGGAGAGATGGAAAGAGCTGGAGGAATTAGCTCCTGGGCAAAATGCGGCCAAAGCTGCTTTAGATATGGCTATTCTAGACTGGATCAGTAAAAGCTTAAAAATGCCTCTTTATAAGTTTTTTGGCCTCAATAAGAATAAAACTCTTTCGACTACCTTCTCCATTGGTATTGATGAAGTTCCGATTATGCAGAAAACAGCCCTGGCTGCCAAAGATTTTAGAGTGCTAAAGATTAAAGTCGGAACCAAGGATGATAAGAAAATCATCGAGGGAATAAGAGCAGTTACTGACCGGCCGATCAGGGTTGATGCCAACGAAGGCTGGAAAACTAAGGAAGAAGCCTTAGAAATGATAAACTGGCTGGCTGGCCAAGGAGTAGAGTTCGTCGAGCAGCCGCTGCCGGCGGCTAATCTGGATGATTACCGCTGGCTTAAAGAACGGGTGAAAATCCCCATCATTGCTGATGAAAGTGTGCATAAAATCCATGATGTCCCAGCTCTGGCTTCTGCTTTTCATGGAATTAACATCAAGCTGATGAAATGCGGCGGTCTCCAGGAAGCCCTGCGTCTGGTGGCTGTGGCCAGAGCTTTTGACCTGAAACTGATGATTGGCTGTATGATCGAAAGCTCCCTGGCCATTTCAGCAGCCGTTGCCATCACTCCACTCTTTGATTATGCTGACCTTGACGGCAACCTGCTCATAGACAACGATCCGTTCCGGAGCAAGCCTCTGGAAGGAGATAAACTGATTCTGTCAGACCGTCCTGGACTGGGTGCCGAACCGGTTATTCCTGATTGGTAAGAGAAGTTTGACCCGGATAACGGGTCAGGAACAATTCTATTTTTCTGAAATTATCCGGCCGTATTCACTCGACCTCTCGAGACGATCAAAATGATTGAAAACCAGCCGGCCGATTTTCCTGATGATCGCCTTGCCATCGACTTCCGGGGAAAGATAGGTGGTCATGAGACAGATGATGTAGGGACGCTTTTTCAAAAAAACTAGTCCTGAATCGCATCGGACAGCTTCTAATTCCCCTGGTTTATCGGCTACAATAACGCCTTCGGGCACAGCTTGTTGCAGTGGACTTTCTTTGGGAAGTGATAGAATATTGAAAAATTCTTGACGAGCAGGCAGTGAGAGAACAGCCCCTTTCCAGACCTTTTCTAGTAACGTCATCATTTCTGAAGGAGTAGCAGTATTTTCTCGACCTTCTTCAGCTGCTGTGAGGTCCATCATTTTTCTGTGGAGTTTAGTCTGGGGCAGTCCGAGTGAAGATAATCTGTCGTTAATAGCTTTCATCCCCACCCGATCGATTAGAATGTTGGTAGCAGTATTATCGGAGAGAACTACCATCAGGACGCAGAGGTCTTTTATTGAGATTTTCAGTGAAGGATTGCCGAGGAAAACCAGGATCGGCCCGCCGCCGACTTTGACTTCTGGAGTCAGGTTGACAAATTCATCCAGCTTTAACTTACCTTCTTCTGCCTGCTTCAAAACTTCCAGCAGAATGGCGATCTTGATCGAACTAGCCTGAGGAAAGATTTCGTTTTCATTGATCAGAATGGTCTTACCGCTCGAGAGATCTTTGACTGCGATTCCCAGAACTCCATCGACGGAGTCACTGATTGTTCTCAACTGGCTGACCAGCTGTTTTTCCAGAAGACTGGTTTTATTGTCTGCTCGGCCAGGTAGGCTGATCAGTGATAATAGAAAAATTAAAAATAAAGGCCAGAATAAAGGATAACGACAACGCTCCCGCATTTTGCTCTCCTTTATGATATAAGTGCTATCTTAATCAAGTTTTATAGTTAATTTCTGTCCTATACTTAAAGCGTCACTCTCCAGCCCATTATCTTTTCTTATTTTTTCTATACTCACTCCGTAAGTCCTGGCGATCTGGAAAAGAGTGTCGCCTGGTTTGACTACATAATCAACAATCTTGCCGGAGCCGGTTCTACTGCCGGGATTGATAGCAGGAGAGCTTTCTCTGTCGTCACTGGCGGCCAATCCCTGAACGCGGCCTGGAATTTTCAACTTCTGGCCGGGGTAGATTAGGGTCGAGCTTCTGAGGTTGTTAAGTCTGACGATAGCCTGAACAGTTGTTCGATATCTGCGGGCTATTAAACCCAAGGTTTCGCCTTTCTTTACCGTATGCCAGCCATAGACGGCCTCAGGCGGTATCCAGTTTGCCAATTCAGTTAAGCAGGCCAGTGTTTTTTCGGCATAACCGGCAGGCACTCTGAGTTCATAGTCGTAATTGGGGGTAGAATCGTATCTCAATTCAGGATTGAGAATGCTCAGGGTTTCAGCGCTCAAGCCCAGGCGTGAAGCGATTGAGGACAGTTTCACCGGTTTGCTGAGGCTGACCGTTTCGGAGCTTATCGATTGTTGGGGTTCGGGCAGGTTAAAGCCATATTTTTCAGGATTTTCAATAATCAGCAAAATGGCGATGAACCTGGGGACATATCTGGCAGTTTCATAGGGTAGATTGGAGAACAGGTCCCAGAAATTATCGAGATAATCAATTTTCTGGGCTCTGATCACATTCTGGACCCTGAGTTCACCGCAGTTATAAGAAGCAATGGCTGTTGTCCAATCTCCAAAGAAATCGTGGAGTTCGCTCAGATATTTTATGGCCGCCCGGGTTGATTTGACCGGGTCCATTCGTTCATCAGTGAATTTGTCCCGCTTAAGTCCATAACGATATCCGGTTGAAGCAATAAACTGCCAGAGTCCCAGAGCTCTGGCTCTGGACAGAGCTCTGGCCTGGAAGCCGCTTTCAATCAGAGGTAACCAGGAGAGTTCTTCTGGCAAGCCGGCTTTTTTTAATTCCTCCAGAATCATTGGTCGGTAGAGACCCGACCTTTGATAAGCTTCTTCAAAAAACTTTCTTTCTGCAGTCTGAAATAATTTAATTTCTGCCTGAACCCAACTGTTTTCTACCAAAGGGATGGTTTTATGGTTGGTGCCTGGTAGCGGGAGACGGAAGGCATAAACCTGCTGGATTTTTTGAGCTAGTAATATCCTTAAGTCATGCTTTTCCTGATACAGGGGAGATTCGGGGGGAGCATTTATTTTTAATAAAGCAGCGTAAGCCTGGTCGAGCAAAGCCAGGGCCTGATCCAGCTCTCCTTTTTCCAGAGCAGTTTGGGCTTCCTGATAAAGGGAAAAAACTTCTTCAGTCTGAGAAGAGTTTTCCTGAGGTTCAGTTGCAGAAGATTTGTTCTCCTGGACGTTGTTGAGGCCAGTCATAGTGGCAGAAGTCTTGCTTGATTCAGTTAACTTAGACCTGTCCTGGTCACTGGAAGCAGTGGGTTTTTCAACAGCAGTGGTGGTTTTTGGAGGTGGAGTCTGATTGACCGGGGAGTTTTTCTGGGGTGGAGCACATCTTAAATTAAAAAATATTATTAGAGCTGATAATAAAAGACTGAGAACTGAATAACGATAACCCATAATACACTTTCTCATCCCTAAGTTTATAACATCAAATGACTTATTAATCAATGTCAGAAGGAAATCAAATGATATCAGAGCTTATCTATTCTTCTGGTGCCATTTCCAGGCAGTTTCAATGATGACTTCAAGTTCTGAAAATTCTCTTTTCCAGCCGAGCCAGCTTTCCGCTTTATGGCTGGAAGCCAGAAGTACCGGAACGTCTCCCTGACGTCTTGGACCAAATTCCAGTTTAACTTTTTTCCCTGTTACTTTTTCTGCTGTTCTGATAACTTCGAGGACTGAATAACCCTGACTGGAACCAAGATTGAGGATCTGGCTCCTGTCTTCGTTCATTAATCTTTCCAGTGCCAGCAGATGAGCTCTGGCTAAATCAGTAACATGTATATAATCTCTGATAGCTGTACCATCAGGCGTGGGGAAGTCGCCGCCGTAGATCTGGAAATCTTCTTTTTTCCTGAGGAGATGAAGAAGAATATTCGGGATAAGATGGGTTTCCGGGTTGTGCTTTTCGCCCAGCTGCCCTTCAGGATCAGCCCCAGCTGCATTGAAATATCGGAGGCTTACATATTTCAGGTTATAAGCCCGGTCGTAATCCTGAAGGATCCTTTCCAGCATAAACTTGGTCATCCCGTAAGGATTAATCGGATTAAGGGGGTGGTCTTCTTCCAGGGGAATTTTCTGGGGCACACCATAGACAGCAGCACTTGAAGAAAAAATGAAATATTTTACTCGGTATTTGAGCATGGCTTCCAACAGGTTAAGGCTGGAAATCAGGTTATGAAGGTAATATTTCTGGGGATTGACGTACGATTCACCCACCTGAATCAGAGCAGCAAAATGCAGGACAGCTTCAATTTGATTCTGCTCAAAAACTGCCTGAATTTCTTCCCTTGACCTGAGGTCACCGCGAACTAATAGGCCACCGCCAACCAGGTCTTCATGCCCGGAAGTGAAATTGTCGAAGATGATTACTTCGTAGCCTTTTTTTAAAAGCTCTTTTACGGTATGAGACCCGATATAACCCGCTCCGCCTGTTACCAGAACTTTCACCTCTGTTTCTCCTCGATTAACTTTCTGGCAATTCCGAGACCTTGGGATCTGGTCTCAAAATGATTATCCAGCTGCAGCCGGTAGAGTTTCTTAAGTATCTTTCCCATCTCCGGCCCTGGCTCAATTCCCAGCTTAATTAAATCTCTGCCCATAATAATTGGTTTTATAGTTTCTTTGTTAATCTTCAGTTCTTCAAATTTTTTCAGCAGCCAGATAGCCTGGCGGTCAAGCTGGCTGATCAGCTGTTTTTTCCGGCCAGCTCGGTCAGCAGCATCCAGATAAATTAAGAGCTCAATCTCTCCTTTGACCTCGGCAGCCAGTCGGGTGAAAGCTTTCTTGGTTACGTTTTTTCGCTGCAGCCAGATTTCTGAAGCTCGATGATGATTTCGGATCAGCATGGGAACGACCGCCCTGAGGTTGTAGCCATTCCAAGAAAAAATTTTCTGTCGAGTAAAAGCTTTCTTGACTATTTTCTGGCTGAGCAGATCATGACCGTTGTTAGTTATTACCAGGCGGTCTTTTTTGTATTCCCAGTTAGCCGTAACTGGTTTGCCCGTGTCATGATAAAGAGCTGCCAGAAGCAGAGCTAATCTTTTCGTTTCTCTTAGGCCGGTGATTTCAGCAATTACTTTAGCCTGGTCTACCGACAGAAGAGTGTGGACCCAGACAGTGTGATGGCCATATTCATCCTTTTCCGGGTGGAAAACAGAATCCTGAATTGACAGGCTGCAGCGATAAAGTTCGGGGAAAAGTTGTTTGATCACATTCAGTTTGAGCATCTCCTGAAGCCCTCGAGAGGGTCGGCGGGAAAGAAGGAGAATTTTGAACAGCTCTTCGTTGGTTCTTTCCACACTGAGGCCACCCAGGTCTATTGCCTTGGCCAGGAGATAGATTTCCGGGCTAATGGTAAACTCCAGAATCGAAGCAAACCTGGCTGCTCTGAGTACCCGCAGGGGGTCATCAGGAAAAGCCCGGGGGTTGGTGATCCGGATGATTTTCTTTTTGATATCTTCGCGGCCATTAAAAGGGTCAACAAGCGTTCCGTCTGAGAGTCTCAGAGCAAGGCTGTTGCAGCGAAAATCTCGCCTTTCCAGATCTTTTTCCAGGGGTAAAAAGGGATCAGCCTTGATGATAAAATCTTTGTGGCCATGCTGTTGGCTTTCGCCTTTTTTCCCGGGTTCATCCTTTCGAGGCAGAGCGACATCATAAGTCTTGCCGTCGATGGTAAATTTAATCACTCCGAAACTCTTACCGACCAGGTCAATTTTTCCCTGTGGTTTTAATTTTTGGATTATTTCTTCGAGCGGATGTCCCTGGACGAGTAGGTCAACTTCTTCTGAAGGGATTCCCCGTAAATTATCCCGGACAAAACCACCCACCGCATAAACATCGTCTCCAAAAAGCCGGACAAAAAGCTTATGGTGCCGGAAATCAGTTCTCAGTTTTTTCATCAAAGGTATTTTACTTATTTTTTCGTTTCTTTGAAGACCCGCAGGCCGGTGTAATCAGAAGGTGGAGGACTATAAGCTTCTTTGGCTCTGGCTCGATGGAGAGCACTGAGACCAAGGATCCTTCCCTGACCACTGGTGTCAACTGTCCATTCAGCTACATTGCCTCCGAGACCGAAAATCAGGCTGTCACCGACGGGAGTAAATCTATCCACTGGAAGAAGAAGTGGGGTTTTGCCTTTCAGTCGGGAAATAGCTTCGGACAATAAGCGGGCATCATCGAAATTAACCGGATAGCCGGCCCAGTAATCCAGGTTATTATCTTCATTTGAAGCCAGACCGAATAGTTTCTGAGCTTCTTCGGTTGAGGGCAGACGGAATTTTTCTCCAGTCATCTGACTGAGCCACTGGACATAATTTTTAGCCTGCTCAAAAGTGATCCCGTTTACCGGGTAATTTTCGGTTCCAGGTTCAAATTGATAAGCCTGGTCAAAAGCTTTCCATTGGGCCCTGGTGACTTCAAATCGGCCAACGTCCAGGTCTTGCCATTTTACTGTTTCTGGAATTAATTTGCCGTTTACCAGCCGACCATAGTTCTGGTCAGAGCGGGCAAATTTCTGGGCTTTAAGAGCAATATCGAGCGGCGAGCCTTCTTTCAGGGCTTCATTTTCCGGGGTAAGAGTTTTGAAAAAATATTTATCGAACCAGGTCAGTTCTTCTTCCATTTTACGATGCTGATGGGAAAGTTTTCTCAATCCATGTGGTTCGCCAGGGAAGACGATGAACCGAACCGGAGTCTGGCCAATCTGCTTGAGTACCCGGTAGTGTTCCATTCCCTGTCCGAAGGGAACATTGGTATCTTCCGTGCCATGGAAAATGATGGTCGGGACTTTCATCTCCTTAAGATGGAAAAGAGGAGACTTTTGCAGGTAATAATCAGGTCTATCCCAGGGAGCTCCCAGAAGATAGTAATTATCAAAACTGACACCAAAAGCACAGGTGCCATAATCACTTATCCAGTCGACATCAGCCGCTCCTATTCCAGCCACCTTGAAGCGGCTGGTCCAGACGGCTAAGCCGATGCTCAGAATTCCGCCGTTTGACCAGCCCATGGTTCCGAGCTGTTCAGGGTCAACCAGACCTTTGGAAACGAGATAATCGATCCCTTTGAGCATATCTTCAATTTCATATTCGTAGTAGTGACCTTTTATTGATTCAACAAATTTCTGCCCGTAACCGATTGAGCCATGATAGTTGGGCCTCAGGACAAAGCAACCTTTCTGAGATAGGATATTGGGATAGTAAGCGTATGACTCTTCAAAAGCATCCATATCTATACCTGTTGGACCCCCGTGAATATTCAGAAAGAGCGGATATTTTTTGCCCGGCTGATAATCCTGAGGGTAATAGAGAATTCCTTCGACTTCTTCATCCAGAGCTCCTTTCCATCGGATAACTTCGGTTCGAGCCATTTTCTTATTCTTCAGATGGGTATTCAATTCAGTAAATTGTTTTTCAGTGACGAGCTTGTTTTTTCCCAGCCGGCCGTAGGACCACTGAATCGGAACTGAAGCTGTGGTATAGCTATAGACCATCCGCTCACCATTCTCCTGGAGAATCAAATTGAAAACATGGGGATAAGGCTGACCCTCGAGCTCTTCAAAATTGAAATGATTTTCTTCCCGGTAATAACGTCTCCACCTGGGCACAGCGCCATTAGCCAGGGAAGTTATAAAGCCGTCATTTCTGACGATAAAGCCCAGCCCCATTAATCCCCCTTCCCAGTGGAGATTAACCTCCTGAAATTTACTGGTCTTCAGGTCGTAATAATAAAGAAACTCGGCTCCGGCAGTTTCATTGACCGGGTCCGAAGTTCTCAACACTGAGAAATAGAATCCCTGGCTGTTTAAATCCCAGTAGATTTCTGTGGGTTTAAAAAAAGCATCAGGAAAAAGTTCCTGGCTGGATTTATCTTGAAGTTTAATCAGGAAGAACTTTGGTTTAATTTTTTTATCAACCTCATAGCTGGGGCTCTGATTGTTTCTGGTCAGTACCAGCTTTTTGTCAGGAGATAAATAAAAATTGGTGATCTGGTCTTTATTCTCGGTAAGGCGATGGAGTTTGTTCTCTTTCCGACAATAAATGAACAACCTCTGAGGAATCAGGTGATCCTGATCTTCAAAAACTATAGAATCATCCTTTTTCCCCTTTTCTTTAATTTCCCGGAAAGTTCTGGGCTCTCTGGCCAGAATTAGAAAATGGTCATCATCAATCCAGTTAAAATCGGTTACTCCAAACTCCAGATCGGTGGCTTTCCAGGATTCTCCACCCCGAAAATCTAATAACCAGAGTTGATTTCCCTTAGAGTCTTGACGATCGCTGCTATCAGCAGCTTCTTTCCTGGAGCTTAGAAAGGCAATCAGGTTTCCTGAAGGTGACCACTTTGGTCTGGTTTCCGTATTGTTTCCTCTGGTCAGCTGGACGGTTTCGCCAGCCCGATTGAAGTAAGTGAGGAAGAGATGGGAAATCCGGCCGTCTTTTTCTTTATCAGGGACATTTTTTACCCAGACAGCTCTAGCGCCGTCAGGAGAAATCTGAAAATCTGAAGCTCTTTCCTGGTTAATCACCTCATCACTAGTCCAGGGAGAAGTCTGACTGTTTTTTTCCTCGGCCAGAAGATTCCCTGTAAAAAATAAAAACAGCCACAATCCAAGAAAGACCAGAGATTTTTTTAGCGCCGAATTTTTCATGCTTCCTCCTGAATAAGCATCTTTTATGAGTTAATTTTAGAGTATATTCAATCTGAAAAAAATATCCAGCAAAATTTTTGGCTGCCTTGTATTCTGGTAGCTTTTAAGGTATTTTAAATTACCAATGTGAGACAGATGAGAAGAAAGATTTCAAGATTTGTCATCGTCATTTTGATTTTAAGCTTTTCAGTTGTTTCTTGGGCTTACGGTACGTCTGAGGCTCTGGCTAAGAAAGATTTGCAGTTGAGCCTGCAGGACAGGAAAATCTCAGAGCTCAAACCTTCTGGTTTGACCTTATCTTTTTTTGCTCGGCTCGATAACAGTTCAGAGAAAAAATATTTTCTGGTTTCCTATCAATATGAGGTTCTGGTTAACCAGAAAGAATATTTGAGGCAGCAGGTTGCCTTAGATGAGCCTATAGAAATTCTTCCCGGAGAAGCTACCTCCATCCATTTTCCCTTAAAGATTAATTATCAATATTTAAGTCCTCTCTTAACCGAAGGGCAAAAACAGGCAGTCTGCCAGGTGTCTGGCGAAATGTATTTTGTGGATGAGAAGAAAAAAACAGGAAAGATTCCTTTTGATTTTCTGATGGGTTTTCCTCTTTTTAAATTTCCAGAAATTAGTTTTTTACCTCTGTCGGTAAAAGATTTGACTCTTGGTGGGGCTGAGTTTTCATTCGGGTTTCAGGTTAAAAATGAGAATTCTTTTGACCTGCTGATTCAAAAAATCTGGCTTGAACTCAATCTGGGAAGCACAAGCATTTTCAGGGGAGAAGTGCCTGGCGACAAAACACTGGCTGCCGCTCAAATAAAGGATTTTTCCATTCCGCTGATGCTTGATTTCTTTGAGCTCGGTCAAAATATCAGAGAAAGCTTTCAAAGAGATTCCATCCTATTTACTTTGAAAGCTATTTTTGAGGTCGATTCAGCCTGGGGCTTACTGACTTTTTCCTTAGAGAAACAGGACAGGGTGAAAAAAGAATTCAGTCATTAGTTTTTTCAAAAAAATGGTTTCAGCTATCATTGTAACTTACAACCGGGCCACTTTTCTTAAGGAAGCTATCGACTCAGTCCTGGCTCAAACTTACTTTCAAAAAAATCATGATGATTGGGAGCTTCTAATAATTGATGACGGTTCAACAGATGGCACGAGAAAGCTCGGGTCAAGCTACTGTCACCAGTATAAAAACATCAGCTATCATTACTCAGAACACAGGGGAGTCAGTCAAGCCCGCAATTTCGGGCTGAATCTCTCTAGGGGCGAGTTCATTGGTTTCCTCGATTCTGATGATCTCTGGTTAAAAGACAAGGTCCAGGTTCAGCTGAGTTATCTTAAGGCTTTTCCTGAAGCTCTGTTCTGCCTGACAGAAGAAATCTGGATAAGGAATGGTTGCCGGGTTAATCAGGCAAAAAAACATCAGAAATATTCAGGCTTCATTCTGGATAAAGTTCTGCCGCTCTGTCTTCTGAGCCTGTCGTCAGCCATGTTCAGACGCCGGTTGTTCGAAGAAATCGGGCAATTTGATGAAAGTCTGCCTGTTGGCGAGGATTATGACCTAGGGATCAGAATCGCTCTTCGCTATCCTTATCATTTTCTTCCATCACCACTCATCATAAAAAGGGGAGGCCATCGAGATCAGCTGTCGCGAAGATACTGGGGAATCGATCAATGGCGGGTTAAAGTTCTGGAAAAAGCTCTAGAGACTGGAGTTAGTCCTGAGAACGAATTGTTGATTAAAAAAGAAATTCAGAAAAAATGTTCGGTCTTGGTCTCGGGCTTTTTGAAGAGAGGAAAGATAGAAGAAGGAGAATATTTCAGGATATTGATGGATAAATATAAAATTGATTAAACGGCCCCAGATGATAGTTAGCCTCTTTTTAAAACTAAGTTTGACTGAAATTTTTTATAGTAAAAAGACAATAATTTAATTGTTCATTTGAATATCTGTTTGCTTTCTGGCAGAGAGAGGATTATTTCTGTCTACCCGAGGAGTTGATATAAAGGATAGATAGAATATTATTATCAGAAGTGAAGCTTTATAAAATGATCATCTTCAAGAAGAGAACTCTGTCGGGCCCAACGAAAAAGGAATCCGGCAGAGAAGTAATAATTTGAATTAAAAATTAGAACCAGTAATTGAAACCAACAGTCAAGACATAACCACTCAGGTCGAATTTCTCAAAGCCTTCAAAGGCATCACGGAATTTCGGTTTAAAGAACTGATAGCGCACTCCGAGGTCTAAGGTTATTCGATTACCGATGGGAATCATCACCCCGCCAAAGGCATTGTAGCCGAGAGAAAGACGATTGTTTTCTTCAGCCAGAGTATAATTGACCGGATAGACTGTCACCTGGCCAAGGTCCGGATCATCATAAATCCAGGGATCAGAAAAATCAACCATATCTCCATGAATCCTGACCGTCCAGAAATAAATTCCCAGGCCACCGCCAAAATAGGGGACAACCCTGACCCGCCGGCCAAGAGGAGTCACTTTTAAAGAGACCTGAATAGGCGTTTGGGAAACCTCAAAAGAATGAATTATCAATTCTCCATTAGAATAATTCTGGGCAGGAAAGGCAAAATCATAATCACTGTAATTGAACATTGTCCAATCCTTGTAAAAGCCACCTTTATTCCGGCTGTAAAAGTCGAGAGAAAAGACCAGGCTTAGATTACGGTTAAGAAAGTATTCATAAGCCAGCCCGAGCATGCCACTTTGATAATCAGCTTTTTTCAGACTCATATTTTCAAATTCGATGTTCCACAGAGAATCAGGTCCACCGCTGAATCTTGGGACAAGATACCCGTATCTGAAAGTTAAAATGTTGGCAGAAGCCACTACCGGTACCAGCAACAGGCTGATAATAACCAGGGCGAAAAACTTTTTCATCTTTTACCTCCTCACCATTGCATTATAGCAAATTACGTGCCAGCTTTGATATCAGAAAATTAAGAAGATTAACCTTCTGGTCTGCTTCTTTTTGGCGACAACTGTCCTGTTTAATGGCTTGAAACAATCAATTACTTCAGTTATTCTCTGGCTGAAAAGAAAAAAGGAGCAAATTTTGTCCCTAATCTTCCGTCCGACTGAAATTGGATTGTCCCAGGAAGAGCTTGGTCTGGTCGTCGAGGAGCTTCTTCAGAGTGGCTTAATCATCTATCCAACAGAAACTTTCTACGGGCTGGGTGGGATAGCCACTTCGATTCTTGCCGCCGAAAGAATTTTTGAGCTCAAAGGTCGAGAAAGCTGGAAGCTCCTGCCCTTTGTGGCTTCCGATCTGAAAATGGTTCTGGAACTGGTTGAAGAACCTTCTCCCCTTTTTTCCCGGCTGGTTGAATCTTTCTGGCCGGGTCCTCTGACGCTTGTTCTTAAGACTAAGGAAAAGGCTTTGCCTAAAGAACTTCTCGGGCCCAACAACACCGTGGCTGTCAGAATTCCTCCACTTGACTGGCTTAGGCAGATAATCAGAAGGGTTGGTTGCCTGCTGATTTCTACCAGTGCTAATCTCAGCGGTCAACCTCCGCTGGCTTCTTTCGGGGAAGTGTTGAAAATTTTTAGAGATAAGGTAGATATCATCATCGATGGTGGCCAGACTCCCGGAGATAAGCCCTCAACCATCATCGACCTGACTTCTTCAGAACCTATCTGCTTAAGAGAAGGTAAAATTCCCCTCTCAGACATCTGGAAGATTTTGGCTAAAGAATAAGCTGAAGTTTTTTATTTCACTTTAGTTCCCGGCGGAATTTCCAGGTCAAAGAAGGGAATTATAGCCTTACCCTCAATTTCTGCCGCCAGGAGCATTCCCTGTGATTCTATTCCCCTAATTACTGCCGACTGGAGATTAGCAATGACGATAAACTCTTTGCCCACAAGTTCTTCGGGCGAATAAGAATCAGCCACACCGGCAATTATTTGCCTCTGCTCGCTTCCCAGGTCAATTTGTAATTTGAGCAGTTTGTTGGTTCCCGGAACTCTTTCGGCTGTCAGCACTTTAGCTGCCCTGAGGTCCATTTTCTTGAATTCATCATAAGTTATATATTCCATCTTTGCCTCCGGTTTTGAGACTTTAGTCTCGTCTGTTTTTGGCTTTTCCATCTTTCCGATAAATTCTTTAAGGTCAATCCTGGGGAAGAGCACTTGCGGTTTCTTAATTTTCTGTTCTGGTCGAAAATCATAGAAGCTGAGCTGATGAGTCAGGATAGCCTCTGGCTTTCTCTCTTCTCCCAGAAATTCCCAGATTTTCTCAGCAGTTTCCGGCATTACCGGATAGAGGAGATAACTGCTGGCCCGGACTGCGCAGACTGCCTGGAAAAGCACCCGAGCTAAACGGGGTTTTTCTTTGTCCACCCTGGCTATTTTCCATGGTTCCTGGTCAGCCAGATATCTGTTGACCGCGTTGAGATAAACCCAGATTTCTTCCAGGGCCCGATTTATCGAATAATCATCGTACAGAGCATAGACCCTGTCTTTGATCTCTTCAAAAAGACTGGCCAGTTTCTTATCTTCTTCTTTTTCTTCCCCGATTTCCTGAATATTTTCCCCAAAGTAATTAACGACCATGGTCAGGGTTCTCTGAAACAGATTTCCCAGGTCGTTGGCCAGGTCAGAATTTATTCTGTGGACAAACCCTTCATGAGAAAAACTCCCGTCCTGACCGATGGGAATTTCTCTCAACAGGAAATATCGCAGCGGATCCGGCCCAACTTTTTCCAGAATGACATAAGGGTCAAGAACATTTCCTTTTGATTTGGATATCTTGGCTTCATCTTTCAGCCACCAGCCATGACCAAAGATTGTTTTGGGCAGAGAAAAACCAGCTGCCATCAGAAAAGCTGGCCAGAAAATCGCATGGAACCTGAGAATATCCTTGCCGATCAAATGAACATCGGCAGGCCAGAAAGTCTGGAAAAGCTCCTGGTTCCAGTCATAGCCAACTCCGGTGATATAATTATGGAGAGCGTCAAACCAGACATAGATCGTATGCTTCGGGTCTCCTGGCACGGGGATGCCCCATTTAACTGTGGTTCTAGTGATGCTCAGGTCTTTTAAACCCTGACGAACAAAACTGACCACTTCATTCATCCGGCCCTGAGGTCTAACAAACTGTGGGTTGGCCTGATAAAAGTCCAGCAGGGGTTTCTGGTAAGCTGAGAGTCGGAAGAAGTAACTTTCTTCAGTTAAAAGAACTGCTTTTTGACCGCAATCCGGACAGATTTTATCGCCTTCGGGCTCTAAAGGAATATCTTCAGATAAAAAATTTTCTTCAGAAATGCAATACCAGCCCTGATAGGTTCCCTTATAGATATCTCCTTTTTCCAGTAATTTTTGGAATATTTTCTGGACTCCTTCTTGGTGAAATTTTTCAGTGGTCCTGATGAAATAATCGTAAGAGATGTTTAGCCTCTTCCAGAGTTCTTTGAACCTGACCACCACCCGGTCAGCCAGCTCTTTGGGAGCCATTCCTTTCTCGATGGCGTTTTTTTCAATTTTCTGACCATGCTCATCGGTTCCTGTCAGGAAAAAAACTTTTTTACCTTTCAGCCGCTGATACCTGGCTAAGGCATCAGCGATTATGGTGGTGTAAGCATGACCGATATGAGGAACATCATTGACATAATAGATGGGTGTGGTCACGTAAAACGTTTTTTCAGATTTCTCTGGCACCTGGATAACCTCCTTTTATTAACATCATAGCTTCAGCCCGGGTTGCCGGGTTGTTACGGAAAGAGCCCCTGACGGCTGAAGTCACCGTGATAGCTTTTGGTTTTTTGACTCCTCGCATCGACATGCACAGATGCTCAGCTTCAATGACCACCATCACTCCTAAGGGGTTCAAGGTAGCGTTCAGAATATCAGCTACCTGCTTGGTCAAACGTTCCTGGACCTGAAGTCTTCGAGCTAAGACATCCACCAGCCGGGCGATTTTGCTCAGGCCAACTATTCTGCCTTCCTTGGGTATATAAGCGACATGAGCCACACCGGCAAAGGGCAGCAAATGATGTTCACAGACTGAATAAAGGGGAATGTTTCTGATCAGAACCATTTCGTCGTGTCTTTCATCCTGAAAAACTTCCAGGTCTTCAGCTGGTTCGATATGTGTGCCACCCAGGATGTCTTCCATCATCCTGGCTACCCGGCCAGGAGTTCCCTTTAGACCTGGACGTTCCGGGTCTTCGCCGATGCCTTCCAACAGCAGCCTGACCCCATCTTCGATTTTTTCCAGATCAATTTTTCCTAAATTTTTTTTCTTATTCTTATTTCTGACCATTTTATTCTCCATCACTTTAATTTTTTTATCGCTAAGTTCATTACCTTTTTTAGTGGCAGACGAAGTTTGGTTGCAGCTTTCTGGCAATCATCAAATTCTGGCTGGATATTTACTGCTTCCTCTCCGAGATATGAGATCTTAAGCCTGATTTTTTCGCCCTGAATCTGGACTTCTCTGATTTGGCGTCTCAGCACCCGTCTTTCTACAGGAAAATACCTCACACCGATAGTGGTGGTTTCCCGAAACACCACTTCAATTAACTTGTCTATTTTATCAATCTCAGTCAAGATGGTCAATTTAGTTCCCAGACGATTTTTTTTCATCACCACCGGAGTCAAGTAAGCTTCCAGGGCTCCCTTTTTGAGAACCTGGTTAATGAAATTGCCGAGAAGCTGGGGAGAGCAATCATCGATGGTTGCTTCGATGACCTGGATATTTTTGCGCAAGTCGACAGATTTTTCATCTCCGTAAAAAGCGCGCAGGATATTCGGCTGAGACTTAAGTTCTTTATGACCGAGCCCGCAACCTATCTTTTGATAAATCAGCTGCGGAAATTTCGTCAGACACTTGCCCAGAGTGGTCAGAATAGCGGCTCCAGTAGGGGTTAACAATTCTGTCGGCTCCTCTGTGCTGTAAACTGGCAAGCCTTTCATCAGTTCAGCTACAGCTGGTGGCGGAACTGGGAGTAACCCGTGTTCAATCTGAGCCAAGCCCTGACCGAGATTTACCGGAGAAAAATAAACCGATTTAATCTCGAGCTTTTCTAGAAGCCAGCAGGTGCCGACAATGTCTACCAGAGCATCGTCAGCCCCGGCTTCATGGAGATGAGTCCGCTTGATATCCCGGCCATGGACCCGGCTTTCAGCCAGGAAAAGATGTTCAAAAACAGCTAAGGTTTTTCTTTTAACTTCAGAATGGAATTTTGACCTGGTAATAATTCGTTTGATTTCAGATAAATTTCGCTCAGTTGAACCGGCTGAGATTACAACGTTTACTCTCAGCCCCGAAAAGCCCATTGATTTTGCCTTATTAACCTGGATTTCTACCCGAAGGTTAAGGCTGTCGATGGCTTTTTTAAAATCTTCAGCCGGCACTCCCAGCGAAAGCAAGGCCCCAAGAAGCATATCACCGCTGGCTCCGGCTGAACAATCAAAATAAACATATTTCATTGTTATCAGTCCTGACAAATTTTATTAAAAGCATAGTCGTTTCAGAGAAAAAAATCAAAGATAGGTTGTTAGGCAGTCGGAATTAGCAGGTAATAACAGGCTTTATTCAAAAAGCTAAAATTTCCTCTTGGCGGAAAAAACCCTTTTCAAATTCTGACCTTTCAGGTCAAGCAAAAATTTTTAGCCAGAAAACTTGACTAATTCTGCGGATAAATTATATATCAATAACTTCGAGAGGTGAAAAAGATGAAAAACCAGGAGCTGCCAAAGGTAAAAATAGGTATCCTGGGTGGTACCGGTCTTTATGAAATCGAAGGTGTCCAGAGTCTGACACCGATAGACCTTGATACGCCGTTCGGTCAACCTTCTGATACTTATTTTGTCGGCAGCCTTGAAGGGATAAAGGTTGCTTTTTTAAGCCGCCATGATCGTGGTCACCGTCTTTTACCGGCTGAAGTTAATTACCGGGCTAACCTCTACGGTTTTAAAATGCTGGGTGCGGAAAAATTGATTTCAGTCAATTCGGTCGGGTCTTTGAAGGAAGAAATAAAGCCTCGAGATATTGTTCTGGCCGACCAGTTCATTGACCGCACTCACCGCCAGAATACTTTCTTTGGTCAGGGGGTGGTAGCTCATATCAGCTTGGCTCAACCGGTTTGTCCGGTTCTGTCGCCACATGTTTACCAGGTGGCCAAGGAGCTGGGTTTATCGGTCCATCTTGGTGGAACTTATGTCTGTATCGAAGGCCCGGCTTTTTCCACCAGGGCTGAATCCAATATCTATCGCCAGCTTGGAGCTGACGTTATCGGAATGACTGCCGCTACCGAAGCTAAACTGGCCAGAGAAGCTGAAATCTGTTATGTCACTATGAATCTGGTTACTGACTATGATGTCTGGAAAAGCGAAGAAGAGTCGGTGAGCGTCGAGCTGGTTCTGGAAAATCTCAGATATAATATTGCCCACGCTAAGGAAATAATTAAAAGAGCAGTTGCTTCAATAAACAAAATAGATGGACAGAAGTGCCACTGCCAGGAAGCCTTGAAAAATGCTATCGTCACCAGCCCTGAAGCCCAGAATCCCGAAACCAGAGAAAAATTATCATTGTTGATTGGAAAATATCTGAAGTAAGGCAGGAGGAAAATTGAGCCTGGTAATAGTTGGCTCGGTAGCTTTTGATACCATCGAGACGCCTTACGGTCGTCGAGAAAAAATTGTAGGCGGGTCAGCTACTTATGCGGCGCTGGCCGCCAGTCTTTTTACCAGGCCCCGTCTGATCTCAGTTGTTGGCCGGGATTTTCCCCGCCAGACCTTGAGTCTTCTGCGCTCCCGGAAAATCGACCTTGAAGGGTTGAAGATAAAAGCGGGGAAAACTTTCCACTGGCAGGGAGTTTACGATCTGGACCCTAATAAACGCACAACTGTCAAGACTGAATTTAACGTCCTTAAGGATTTTAAGCCAATTTTGCCCGAAAGCTATCGCCAGGTTGAGATAGTCTTTCTTTCAAATCTTGACCCGGATATTCACGAGTTTATTCTGTCTCAAATGCCGAAGATCAGACTGGTAGCAATGGATACCATCCGCTACTGGATTGAGACCAAGCCCGAAGCCTTGCTGAGAGAAATCCAGCGAGTAGATATTCTATTTGTCAATGACGAAGAATGCCGTTTGATCGCCGAGGAAATTAACCTGGTTAAGGCCGGTCGCAAGCTGCAGGCTGCCGGACCCAAAATTATCGTCGTGAAAAAAGGTGAACATGGAGCTATGGTCTTCGGGAAAAACTTTGTCTTCGGAGTGGTGGCTCATCCCTGCGAAAAAGTTATTGATCCCACAGGTGCCGGCGATTCTTTTGCCGGGGCCTTTCTGGGTTACCTGGACAGTCGAGGCAAATTTAACCGGAGAGAAATCAGAAAAGCAGCTGTTTATGGCAACCTGGTGGCTTCGCTGGTGATCGAAGATTTCGGCCTATCCAGACTGCTGGAAGCTTCCGAACTTGACCTGATCAAAAGGTACAAGGAATTTAAAAAAATTGTTTCTTTCTAAGATTAAGATGAATTAAAATTAGCTATGGAAATGATACCTAAAGGGGTGATCAGATGAAGCAAATAAAATCGCCAGTTGAACCTTTCCGGATCAAGGCAATTGAAAGAATCAAACTCACCACGCAGCGGGAAAGAGAAGCGATCCTCAAAGAAGCTGGCTATAATGTTTTTAATATTCCAGCAGAAAGAGTCTTCATCGACCTGTTAACTGATTCGGGGACTTCGGCTATGAGCGATAATCAATGGTCTGGGATTATGATTGGGGATGAATCGTATGCTGGCGCCCGTAACTTTTTCCATTTCGAGTCAGCAGTCAGGAACATCTTCTGTTTTAAACATGTTATTCCCACCCATCAGGGGAGAGCAGCTGAAAGGATTCTGTTCGAAGCCCTGCTAAAAAAGAGCGATTATGTTCTCAACAACATCCATTTTGATACTACCAGAGCCAACGTTGAAGTCCGCGGGGCTAAGGCTATGGATCTGGTCATTGATGAGGCTTATGACCCTGACTCTGACTATCCGTTCAAAGGGAACCTGGATGTGGAAAAATTAAAGAAATTTATCGAAAAAAAGGGCGCAAAAAAAATTCCCCTGGTGATGTTGACCATCACCAATAACAGCGGTGGGGGGCAACCGGTCTCAGTTAAAAATATCAAAGAAGTCAGCCAGGTCTGCAAACAACATGGAATACCCCTTTTCTTCGATGCCTGTCGCTTTGCGGAAAATGCCTATTTTGTCAAGATAAGAGAAAAAGGTTATGAAAAGAAATCCATTTTGGAAATAGCTCAGGAAATCTTTTCCTATAGCCAGGGAGCGACGATGAGTGCCAAAAAAGATGCCCTGGTCAACATCGGCGGTTTTGTGACCCTAGATGATGACCTTCTGGCGGAAAAGCTGAAAGATCTTCTGATTCTGGGTGAAGGATTTCCCACTTATGGTGGACTGGCTGGCCGTGACCTGGAAGCCATTGCTCGGGGGCTGGAAGAAGTTCTGGAAGAAGATTATCTGGAATACAGAGTCAATCAGGTGGCTTATCTGGGAAAACTGCTCGACCAGGCCGGGATTCCCATCTTCAAGCCTGTTGGCGGACACGCTGTCTATCTCTTAGCTGATAGGTTTTTGCCCCATATTCCCCGACATCAATATCCAGGATGGGCTTTGACCGTAGCTCTTTACCGGGAAGCCGGCATCAGGGCAGTAGAAATCGGTGGAGTGATGTTTGCCCACAAATCTGAAAAGACAGGGAAAGAAATCTTTCCCAAACTGGAACTTGTCCGTCTGGCCATTCCCCGTCGGGTTTATACCGGTGCTCATTTGGAATATGTGGCTGAAGCCATCATTGACCTTTATAGAAATAGAGATAAAATCAGAGGCTTGAGGATAGTCAGGGAATCCCCGCATCTGAGGCACTTCACAGTCAGGATGGAAGAGGTCTGATTTTCTGGTTCACTTCCGGCTTGACTTATTCAGGTTAGAGCAATTATTTAGAAAAAGGGATAATCTCAGTTTATATCATTCTATCTGCTTTTATCATAAGCGTTGATATCCAGAAAACCATGACCGGAGAGATTGAATAGAATATTGACCTCCTGGTTCAATCTTTTGGCTTCCAGGGCTTCGTCAATTACTGCGGCTATAGCGTGGGCAGATTCAGGAGCTGGCAGAAGGCCTTCGGTTTTTAAAAAGACTTCAGCCGCTTTGAAGATTTTGTCCTGGGCGTAGGCCCGAGGCTCGACGATTCCCAGTTTAACTAAATGGCTGACCAGAGGAGCCATACCATGATAGCGGAGGCCACCAGCGTGAATCGGTGGGGGAACAAATTCTTTGCCCAGAGTATGCATGAACAATAGAGGAGTCAAACCGACACTATCCCCGTGGTCATAGGTCAGGTTTCCCTTGGTGATCGAAGGGCAGGCTTCTGGCTCAACAGCGATGAATCTGATTTTTGCCTGTTCCTTCAGGCTCTTCCGGACAAAAGGAAAGCTCAGGCCGGCAAAATTAGAACCGCCGCCGACACAGCCGATGACCAGATCTGGATTCACTCCGAGTTCCTGGCACTGACGCTCAGCTTCCAGCCCGATGATTGACTGGTGCAGCAGAACGGCATCCAGGACTGAACCCAGAGAATATTTTATTTCTGGATTTTTGACTGCCACTTCCACCGCTTCAGAGATGGCTATTCCCAGACTTCCTGGATGGTCAGGATTTTCCCGATAATATTTTCTACCAGAATCAGTGGTTGGGCCTGGACTTTCCAGGACTTCACCACCAAAGAGTTGTATCAAAATTCGACGTCCTGGCTTCTGCCGATAGCTGGCTCTGACCATAAATACCTTAGTTTTAATTCTAAACTTTGACCCGGCATAAGCTAAAGCTGAACCCCACTGACCGGCTCCGGTTTCAGTGGCTAAAGCCGTTATCCCATCCCGGCTGGCTAAATAAGCCTGCATCAGGGCGGTGTTGGTTTTGTGGCTTCCTGTCGGGCTGACCCCCTCATACTTGTAAAAAATCCTGGCCGGTGTGTCCAGATATTCTTTAAGCTTAGAAGCATAAATAAGTGGCGTTGGTCTGAAGACTGAATAGGCCTCGAGGACTTCCGGTGGGATGGGAATAAATCTCTCCATGGAAATTTCCTGAGCAATGAAACCCCCGGGAAATATTGCTTCCAGGTCGGTCGGATTTAATGGTTGTTTGGTCGCCGGATTAAGGGGCGGTGGTGGCAACTCCGGCAAATCAGCTTTAAGGTTGTAAAAGTGAATTGGTAAATAGTTTGGGTTTCTTGAAGCATACCTCATCATCATATCCTCCTTGGATTTTTTTTCGTTTTTAAAAAGAAAAAATCAAAAAAGAGTTAGAATAACGGTAAAAAAAGACAGTTCTCCGGGCGGGCTAAGCCGCCCACCAGAACCAGTAAAGAAGGGAAAAATTGAGGGAGAAATTCTGGCGGGGTAAATTTGTTCTTAAGCCAGAAGTTCTAAACATCACTCTGAATTCTAATCAGCTTGACCCCAGTTGTCAAGAGTTTTTTTTCAGCCAGGTCCGGCCAGGATTATGAGGTTAGTTGAAGAATGTTTAGACTGACTTGAGTTTTCCGATTAGAATGGATTATACAATTAAAGGTCTATATAGCGTTCAATGATGAGAAAAATCGAGAGAAATAATCTCATTTATAAAGGAGGATAATCAATGTTTCAGAAAAAAGAAAACAGCGATATTGAAAACCAGAGCCGCCGGGAATTCCTGAAACTGGGATTGGCCGGAGCGGCTGGTCTTCTTTTGAGTGGTCAGGAAAAAACCCTGTCAGCTCGCCCATCTCCAGCTGAAGATTATGGTCCGCTTTTTGCCACTAAGCCGATGGAAGTGGTTAAAGTCGGCTTTGTTGGAGTTGGTGGTATGGGTTCGGTTCATGTCCAGAATTTTTTGAACATTGAGGGTGTGGAGATAAAAGCCATCTGTGACCTCGTCGAAGAAAAAGTGGCTCGAGCTCAGAAATGGGTGGAAGAAGCCGGCTTCCCCCGACCAAAGGGCTATTCCCGCGGACCCTGGGATTTTAAGCGGATGTGTGAAGAAGAAGACCTCGACCTGGTTTTTACCGCCACTCCCTGGGAATGGCATGTGCCCGTCTGTCTGGCCGCCATGAAAAACGGCCAACACGCGGCTACTGAAGTTCCTGCTGCCGTTACTCTTGAAGAATGCTGGGAGCTGGTAGAGACCGCTGAAAAGTTTAAAAAACATAGCGTCATGATGGAAAACTGCTGTTATGACCGAATAGAACTGATGAGTCTGAATATGGTTCGTCGCCAGTTGCTGGGGGAAATTCTCCAGGCTGAAGCTGGTTATCTCCACGATTTAAGAGAAGTTAAGTTCTCCAATGAAGGTGAAGGGCTCTGGCGTCGTCAGCACTCCTGGAAAAGAAACGGTAATCTTTATCCAACTCATGGACTTGGACCCGTGGCTCAATGTCTGAACATCAACCGGGGAGATGCCTTTGATTATTTAGTGTCGATGAGCTCGCCGTCTCGTGGTTTGCACCTTTACGCGGTGGAGAAATTCAGTCTCGATTCTCCCCAAGCTAAAGAAAAATTTGCTCTGGGTGATGTTAACACTTCATTGATTAAGACCAAGCTTGGGAAAACCATCATCTTGATTCACGACACTAACCTGCCCCGTCCTTACAGCCGGATTCATCTGATTCAGGGCACGAAAGGTATACTGCAGAAATGGCCGGAGCGAATTTATGTCGAAGGCCGCAGCCCGCAGCATCAGTGGGAAGATATTGAAAAATATGCTGATGAATTTGAGCATCCTCTCTGGAAAAAATTAAGTCAGAAGGGGGAAGGCCGGGGGCATGGCGGTATGGATTTCATCGAAGATTACCGCCTGGTCGAGTGCCTCCGCAGCGGTTCACCGACCGATATGAATGTCTATGATGCGGCAGCCTGGAGTGTGGTTTCAGCTTTGAGTGAAAAGTCTGTGGCCAGGAATTCTGAACCGGTGAAATTCCCTGATTTTACCCGCGGCCGCTGGAAAGCCACTCCGCCCCTGGGAATCATTGAAGAGTGAGAGACAGTTTGAACTCTTTTCTTTCCCCTCCTCTGAGTTGATGGTGGCCGAAACAGCGGAGGCCAAGTCCAGCTTAGAGAATAGAGATTACTCTTCTGACCATAGATAGATAGAAAAACTCCTTTTCCGGGCTGAAAAGAGCGAGATAAAAAAGGATGTTTTCAGTTTAATAGTCGTAAGTTTTATCAGCGCCCCGGGCGGAGAAAAAGCTTCTTGATTTGAATAAACTACAAGGTATAATGAGATAAAACTAGGAAAACTAAAATGGTATCATCAGTATCATCGGCTGATAATCAGCTATCCCGAAGGATTCTGGAGAGAAGCCGGGAGCTTTTCTTCCAATTTGGCTTCAGTCGTTTAAGCATGGATGAAATTGCCGAAGATCTGAAAATCAGCAAAGCTACCCTCTATCGCTATTTTCCCGATAAAGAAGCTCTTCTTCGAGCAGTAATCAAAAAAAGTCGAGAAGAAATTCTGTCAACTCTTAGAAATATCTCTATCAATGAAAAACTGGAAGTCAGAGAAAAACTGTCTGATTTTTTGTCTTTTCTCAGCAGATTTATTTCGGGGTTAAGCCGGGAGCTGATTCATGACCTGAGGTTCAAGCTGCCAGAAATCTGGATGGAACTGGAAGCTTTCAGACGGGAAAAAGTTTTTCCGATATTTTCTGGAATCGTGGCTGAGGGGGTCCGGAAAAATGAAATCAGGTCCGACCTTGATGGCCGTCTTTTTCTGGAAATGTTTTTCTATCTGGCTCAAGAATTTATGAACCCTGATTGGCTGGTCAGGAATGATTATGCTCCTTCAAAATTGCTCGAATCGATCATCAGAATTGTCTTCTTTGGCATTTTCCTTGATGACAGCCAGAGAGAAACATTAAAGAGTAAAAATCAGGTGAAGGAAAAGAAAAATGATCAGAAAAAACGCAGAATTAAAAAAACTTAAAAAAGCCATTCAGGTGACGACCCTTGCCGTTTTTGCTCTGGCTGTACTGATGGTTTTTCTGCTGTCCTGCAGATCTAAAAAACCGGATGATTTCATCCAGGCAACAGGAACAATTGAGAGTCGGGTAGCCAGAATAAGCCCTAAGGTCAGCGGCCGGGTCTTAAGGGTTCTGGTAGAAGAAGGTCAGCAGGTCAAGCCTGGGGATGTTCTGGTGGAACTCGACCACGACTATCTTGATCTTCAACTCCGTCAGGCAGAAGCCGCGGTTGCTCAAGCTAAAGCTCAACTGGAACTTCTCAGAATCGGGGCCAGAAGCGAAGACGTCTCCCAGGCTGAGCAGCAGCTAAAACAGGCTGAAATAAACCTGGCTCAGGCCCGAAGGGATGCCGAGCGCTTTATTAGTTTGTTTCAGAAAGGTAGTATCACCCTAAAACAGAAAGAAGATGCGGAAAACAGATTAGCCATAGCTGAGGCCCAGTATGCCCAGGCTAAAGACAATCTGGAAAAACTTAGAAACCTGGCTCGACCCGAGGAAATCAAGGCCGCTGAGGCTAAGCTGGCTCAGGCTGAAGCTGCGGTTGAGTTGTTGAAAAAGAATATCGAAGATTCAACCGTCATCTGCCCGATTGAGGGTGTGGTAACGGAGAGAGCTGTTGAACCGGGCGAGCTGGTCAGCCCCGGGACAATTCTTTTAACCATTTCCTGCCTTGATCCCGTTTATTTGTGGGTTTATGTCACAGAAAAAGAACTTGGCTGGATAAAGCCTGGCGAGATAACTGAGGTCAGGATAGATAGTTTTCCGGAGAAGAGCTTTGAGGGCCGGGTTATCTATATTTCACCCGAAGCTGAGTTTACCCCTAAGAACATTCAGACTAAAGAAGACAGAGTCAAGCTGGTCTTTGGAGTCAAGATTGAACTTAAAAATCCGAACGGTCAGTTGAAGCCTGGTCTGCCGGCAGATGCTTATATCAGGACTCATTGAGCGGGAAAAATGTCTGCGCCGGTACTGGTTGCTCGCAATCTGATCAAGTCCTACGGGAGTATAAAAGCCGTCGATTCTCTCAGTTTTTCCGTTGATTACGGGGAATTTGTCTGTCTGGTTGGACCTGATGGTGCTGGAAAAACCATAACCTTGAGACTGCTCTGTGGCCTGGAAAAAGCCGACTCCGGGGAGATTGAATTATTCGGGGAAAAGGTAGTTGAATTCAGCTCGAAGTTCAGAGCCAGAATAGGTTACCTACCGCAGAATTTCAGCCTGTATGGGAATTTAACTGTTCAGGAAAATCTGGAATTTTTTGCCGGTCTTTATGGTGTTTCTGATTACCTGAAGCTGATTGAATCGCTTCTGGAATTTACCAGAATGAAGCCTTTCAGAAAACGTTTAGCCGACCAGCTTTCCGGCGGGATGAAGCAAAAACTGGCTTTAGCCTGCACGCTGATTCATAAACCAGAGCTTCTTCTTCTGGATGAGCCGACTACTGGAGTTGACCCGGTCTCGCGCCGCGATTTCTGGCAGATTCTTTTCCGACTGCAGCAGGAAGGAAAATCCATCTTGATGACCACACCTTACCTTGATGAAGCTGAGCGAGCTTCCAGGGTTGCCTTCATCTATCAGGGAAAGATTCTGGCTTTTGATACGCCTGAAGCTCTTAAGACTGAAATTAAGGGCCGGATACTGGAAATTGTCTCACCAGAAAGCCGCCGTCTTTACCATAGGTTAAAGCAGGATAGGACCTTTCTTGATGTCCAGCTTTTTGGAGACAGAGTCAATCTGGTGGTTCCCGAGAACTATGAGAATTGGCAGCTCCAAAATCTGTTGTCTCAAGAGAAAATTCAGCTTCAGAATCTGGCAGAAATATCTCCTTCAATGGAAAATGTCTTCATTTATTTGATGAAGAAACAGGCTGGAGAAAGTCGATGAAACCAGCGGTAGAAGTCCGGGAACTAACCAAGAAATTTGGCCAGTTTGTGGCTGTGGACCGTATTTCTTTTGAAGTCTGGCCGGGAACAGTCTTTGGCTTTCTTGGAGCCAATGGAGCCGGCAAATCCACCACCATCCGGATGCTCTGTGGCCTGTTAACTCCGACTTCAGGAATGGCCTTAGTGGCTGGTTTTGATGTCTATAAAGAGTCAGACAAGATAAAACAGGTTATCGGCTATATGTCGCAGAAGTTTTCTCTTTATCAGGACCTGACAGTCAAAGAAAACCTGGAATTTTTTGGTCGGGTTTATGGTCTTAAAAACAAAGAACTGGAAGCCCGTATCGAGCGACTAAAAAAAATTACTGGCCTGGTAGGTCTGGAAAATTCTTTGACCGGAGACTTGCCTGTGGGTTGGAGGCAGCGCTTAGCTTTAAGCTGTGCTCTTCTCCACGACCCTGAAATCATTTTCTTAGACGAACCAACGGGCGGAGTTGATCCACTTTCCAGAAAGAATTTCTGGGACCTGATCTATGAGCTGGCCGAAAAGGGTAAAACCGTCTTTGTCACCACCCATTATCTCGACGAAGCTGAATACTGCCATGAATTGAGGATAATCCATAGCGGAAAAATTATTGCCGAAGGTAGCCCTCAAGAAATCAAGAAAAATTATTTTCCTGAAAACCTTTATGAGCTGGTTTGCTCTGAGCCGCTTGAAGCTTATGAAAGCTTAAAAAGACAGCCTGAAGTCGAACAGATTTCTCTTTTCGGGAAAAAGTTCCATCTTCTGGTTAAATCAGGTGAGATAGAAAAGGTAAAAGCTCAATTGAAAGGCAGTGGGTGGGGTGATTTTGAACTCAGGCCGCTAATCCCGACGATCGAAGATGTCTTCATCAGAAGACTGGAAGAAGTCTCCGGAGAAAAAGGGAAATAGCATGTCCCTCCGAAGAATCAGGCCGCTTATCAGAAAAGAATTTACCCAAATCAAACGCGATCCGATTTATCTGACGCTTCTTCTGATTCTTCCTGTTTTTATCCTGATTCTCTATGGTTATGTTTTAAATTTTGACGTTAAACATCTGCCCATAGCCCTGGCCGATGAAGACAACAGTCGTTTCAGCCGGGAGCTCATAGCAAAAATCACTTCAGGTGAATATTTTGACCTCAAATACCGTTTGAATTCTATGAGCAAAATTGACCCGCTTCTGGACCACGAAAAAATAAAATTAGCTCTGGTCATTCCGCAGGGATTTGCCCGGGACATTCTTTCTGGTAAGGAACCACAGGTGCAGGTTATTGTTGACGGGACCAACTCCTCCAGTGCTTCGACCGGGCTCGGATATCTCAATGCCATATTTCAGCAATACTCATTGAAACTCAACCTGGAGCTACTGGAAAAAGCCGGGGCAGGGAAACTCAGTTTTCCGGTCGATAGTCGGATCAGAGTTTGGTACAACCCCGAGCTCAAGAGTTCAAAATTTTTAGTCCCGGGTCTGATGGCTTTTATTCTGATGATTATCATCGTCCTGGCCACTTCCCTCTCAATCGTCCGAGAGAAAGAAAAAGGAACCATTGAGCAATTGCTCCTTTCGCCTTTGAGCCCGGCTGAAATGATCATCGGTAAGATTGTCCCGTATCTTCTGTTATCTTTAATTGGAGCCCACCTGGTTCTTCTGGCTGGCTGGGGGCTTTTTGACATCGCTATCAAGGGAAGCTATCCATTGCTTCTTTTGATTCTGGTCATCTTTCTTTTCTGCGGTCTGAGCCAGGGTATTCTGATTTCAGCTATAGCTACTTCTCAGGAGGTGGCCTTTTTACTGGCCGGTGTCTCAACGCTTCTGCCGACCTTTGTCCTTTCAGGGTTTGTTTTTCCTATAAGAAACATGCCACTACCGGTTCAGGCCATCACTTACCTTATTCCAGCCCGTTATTTTCTGGTTTGCCTTCGGGCGATTATCTTAAAAGGTGTCGGACTGGCGGCCTTCTATCGAGAGGGAATTTTTATGGTTCTTTATGCTCTGATCATCACCCTGGTCAGTTTAAGAAGACTTGGTAAGAGTTTTGAAAAATGAAGAAAATCTTGAGTCTGGTTAAAAAGGAACTTATTCAGATGAGACGCGACCGACGGATGCTGCCCATAGTGCTTGTTGCTCCGGTCATTCAGCTTCTTATTCTGGGTTATGCGGTCAGTCTGGACGTTAGAAATATTCCGACAGTTGTTCTTGACCAGGACCATAGCCAGAGCAGCCGTGAGTTTCTATCCGAAATTTTTAACACTGGCTATTTCCAGGATATAGGCCGGATTCATTCCCTGAAAGAGGTGGATGAATCCATTGACCAAGGCAAAGCATCGGTAGCAGTGGTCATTCCATCGGACTTTGAGCGAAATCTGATCAGCGGGAAACCAGCTTTATTTCAGGCAATCGTGGACGGCACTGAAAGTCAGACGGCTACGATCGGGCTCAATTACCTGGAGATGATTTCCCGGCGATTCAGCCAAAAGATAATCTTTCAGGTTCTGGAGAATAGACAGAAAGGCTTTAAACCGGTGGTCATTCAGCCAGAGGTCAGGGTTTTCTTCAACCCGGCTCTCCTTAGCCGGAATTTCCTCCTGCCTGGAATTTTCGGTCTACTGCTCATGGTGATGACTGTGATTCTCACTTCAATGGCTATTGTCAAAGAAAGAGACCAGGGAACTATGGAACAGCTCATAGTCACACCCTTAAAGCCCCTCGAAATCATCATTGGAAAACTGCTGCCGTTTTTTATCATCGGGACAGTGGATGTTTTCCTAATTTTTGCGGTAACCAAGGTCTGGTTCAGGCTTCCGCTCAGGGGAAGTTTTCTGCTTCTGTTAGCTCTGAGTATGCTTTATATGCTCAGCACCCTTGGAATCGGACTTTTTGTTTCTACTTTAACTAAAACTCCCCAGCAGGCCATGTTGACTTCGTTTTTCTTCATGATTCCGATGCTGCTCCTTTCTGGCTTCGTTTTTCCAATCGAGAACATGCCCCGCTTTTTCCAGTGGTTGACTGCGGTCATTCCCTTGCGCTATTACCTGGTTATCCTTCGGGGGATTTTCTTAAAGGGCGTTGGTTTCGAGGCTCTTTATGATGAGACGCTGATCCTGGTGATTCTGGCGGTAGCTATCAACCTTTTCAGCGTTCTCAGATTCCGCCGCCGCCTTGACTGAATAGAAAGGGCAGTTAGTCAACTGGTTTGAATTTGGCTAACCGCTATTACCAGAAAATGATCTCCAATCGAATTTTAATCTGTGAAATAAAATCGGCTTTCTGATTTCTGGTGAAGATTTTATTTCAGAGAATCAACATACAATCTCCATAAGAAAAAAACCGGTACTGCTGGCGAACTGCCTCACGATATGCTTGTCTGATAAGGTCGTAACCGCCAAAAGCGCTGACTAACATTAGCAGGGTGGAGCGGGGTAGATGGAAATTGGTTAGCAGTCTGTCTACCACCTTGAATTGATATCCTGGGTAAATAAAAAGAGAAGTACTATTCTGCCCTGGCACAAGTCCATTTTCGGTCCAGGTACTTTCTAAGGTTCGGACCACGGTGGTGCCTACGGCAGTAGTCCGGCGACCGTCTTTTTTAGCCTGGTTGATGGCGGCCGCTGTTTTTTCTGAAATGGAGAATGATTCTTCCAACATCCGATGTTCGGTAACTTTCTTTACTCTGACCGGTTGAAAAGTGGCCAGTCCGACTTCGAGGGTGACCATCAGGATTTCCACCCCTTTTTCCCTCAGTGCCGCCAGAGTTTTTTCCGTGAAGTGCAAACCAGCGGTGGGCGCGGCAATTGACCCATCCTTAAAGGCATAGACTGTTTGATAGCGTTTGAGATCTATTGTTCTAAGTCTTGGATCACCCTTTTTTCTTTTAATGTAAGGGGGCAGAGGAGGAGCTCCGATTTTTTTTAATTTGTTTTTAACTTCTGGGGTGCTAAATTCCAGAACTCTCCCTCCTTCCTGGCGCTGCTCCAGCACCCGGGCAGAAAGCTCCTGGCTAAAAACCAGGATGTCTCCAGGGATAACTCTTTTCGCCGGCCGGCAGAGAACTTCCCAGACGCCTGGCTTTAATTCTTTGATAAAAAGAAATTCAATGGTTTTTCTGGGGCTATCTTTTTTGGTGGCCCAGGCTCTGGCCGGAATTACCCGGGAATTGTTGAGAACCAGAATATCACCCTCAGTGAAATATTCCAGAATATCTTTAAAATAACGATGCTCAATTTTTTGTTCACTCCGGCGGACAACCATCATCCGGGAATCATCCCGGTTGGGCAGGGGCTGCTGGGCAATGAGCTCAGCCGGCAGTTCAAAATCGTAGTCGGAAATCAGGAATTTTTCTGTCATCAGGCATCTTAGAAAAGCTTTTTTTGATTGGCTGGTGGTCTGAAACCCAGATGTTCGCAAGCTTTAGTCGTGATCTTACGGCCGCGTAAAGTCCTTTCTAGGAATCCCAGTCGCATGAGGTAAGGCTCATAGATACATTCAATAGTTTCTTTTTCTTCATCAATGGCGGCGGCAATGGTGTTGATGCCCACCGGGCCACCGCCAAAAGTTTCCATTATGGTCAGCAGGATTTTTCTATCAACATCATCAAGGCCCAGAGAATCAACTTCCATCTGGTCAAGAGCCTGACGAGCAATTTTACCATCTATCCGGCCATCACCTTTGACTTCGGCAAAGTCACGAACCCGGCGCAGCAGGCGGTTGGCAATTCTGGGGGTACCGCGAGCTCTTCTGGCGATTTCTTCAGCCCCGCTGTCTTCAACTTTTACCCCAAGAATTTTGGCTGAACGCAGAATTATTTTCCTGAGGTCTTCTTGCTGATAATAATCCAGTCGATGGACAATGCCAAAGCGACTGCGGAGAGGAGCAGTGATCTTTCCGGCTCGGGTAGTGGCCCCAATAAGAGTAAACCTCTTGATTTTCAGTTTATGGCTTCTGGCTCCGGGCCCCTGACCGATGATGACATCGAGACTGAAATCTTCCATCGCCGAATAGAGGATTTCTTCAAGCGATGGGTGGAGACGGTGGATTTCATCAATGAACAGGATTTCCTTGTCCTGCAGACTGGTCAGGATGGCTGAAAGGTCGCCCGCTTTTTCAATCACCGGACCTGAAGTGGGCTTTATCCCGACTCCCAGCTCCTTAGCCATTAGATAAGCCAAACTGGTTTTGCCCAGTCCTGGTGGTCCATAAAGAAGCACGTGATCGAGATTCTCGTTTCTCTTTTTAGCTGCCTGGATATAAATTTTCAGATTGGTTTTAACATTTTCCTGGCCGATAAAATCTTCAAATTTTTGCGGCCTAAGGCTGTCTTCAAAAAGCAGGTCTTCCTTTGTTTTGACTGGAGTAAGGATAGCCGGCATAATCACTCCTGCTTTCTAATTATCATATTCTGGACATTCTTTTAAGACATTCTCTCAGCAGCAGATCAAAGCCTGCTTGTGGCCCTAAAGAAGACAGAGTCAGGTCAACTACCTGCTCTGATTCTTTTCTTCTAAAACCGAGATTGACTAGAGCCGAAATCAGGTCTTCTCTTTCTTTTGAATCTTTTCTGGAAAGGACTTTTTCTTTTTTTTCTATCTTATCCGAGAGCTCCATGATCACCCGGAGAGCTGTTTTTTTGCCTATTCCTGGAATCATGGAGATCCGAGAAACATTGGTAGTTTTGACTGCCTCTTCGAGTTCTGATGGCTCGATTCCTGAAAGGATGTTCAACGCTAATTTTGGACCGATGCCTGAGATGTTGATCAGCTTTAGAAAGAGATTTTTTTCTTCGGAGCTGAAAAAACCGAAGAGCGAAAGCGAATTTTCCGTAAGGTGGGTATAGGCCTGGACTTCCACCACCGAGCCAACTTCTCCCAGTTTGAAAAAGGTCGACAGGGGAATGAGCAAAGAATAGCCGACTCCATTGGCCTCAACCACGATTTCTCCAGGTTTTTTTTGGAGAAGTTTGCCTTTGACATAAGCAATCATGAGGTCTCTTTTTTCGGATTTTCTTCAAGTTTCATCGAAAACAACCGATAATTAAGATGACAGATGGCAGCCGCCAGGGCATCGGAGGCATCAAGAGGCATCCGGTCGTCCTCTAAGTTAAGCAGGATTTTGACCATTCGCTGGACTTGGTCTTTTTCGGCCTGACCATAGCCGGTGACTGCTTTTTTTATTTCCAAAGCAGAATATTCGAAAAGCTGGCAGTTTTTTGAAGCTACGGCCACCAGCACTGCCCCCCTGACCTGACCGAGAGAAATGGCTGTCCGGACATTTCGAGCATAAAAGGGATTCTCGATGGCTACCTCTTGCGGTGAAAAGCGGTCAATGATTTTTTCCAGCTCAGTCCTGATTTCATTCAGACGCTGATGAAAAGGCAAACGTCGACCTGTTTTTATTATACCATAAACCAGTGCCTGGAAATTATTCCCCTCATTTTCGACAACTCCAAACCCTGTTGACTGGAGACTGGGGTCTATTCCGATAACCCTCATTTATCAGGCCGTTTCTCTTTTAACTAGCAGCTGAATATCTGGCAATTTCTTCTTCGTCGATGTCGAAGTTGGCTGAGACGGTCTGAACATCGTCGTGGTCTTCGAGTTCTTCGATCAGCTTCAAGCATTGTTCGGCCTGCTTGCCTTCGAGTTTGACGTAGTTCTGGGGGAGGTAACCAACGTTGGAAGTAGAAATCTCTATATTATTCTGCTTGAGTGCTTCAAGCACTGCCTCATACTTTTCTGGAGTGGTGATGATTTCAAAATTGCTGCCGTCATCTTTGACGTCTTCGGCGCCAGCGTTGAGAGCAATTTCCAGAAGCTTTTCTTCATCGACCCGGGATTTTTCCAGGTCAATGTAACCCTGTCTTTTGAACATCCAGGCCACGCAACCCGATTCAGCCATCCGGCCGCCGAATTTGCTAAAGATATGACGCAGTTCAGCCACTGTGCGATTTTTGTTGTCGGTCAGGGCGATGACGTAGATGGCCACTCCTCCTGGACCATAGCCTTCATAAACCACCTCTTCATAGGTAGCGCCTTCAAGCTGTCCGGTGCCTTTCATAATGGCCCGCTTGATATTGTCAGCGGGCATATTGACAGCTTTGGCTTCGACAATGGCTTTTCGCAACCTGGGATTTTTATCCGGGTCACCGCCACCCTGCCGAGCAGCCACACTGATTTCTTTTATCAGTTTGGTAAACATCTTGCCTCTTTTGGCGTCAACGGCTGCTTTCTTATGTTTAATAGAATGCCATTTTGAATGTCCAGACATAATTTTCTCCTTATCTTGAATGCCTAAAAATTTTAGCATATTTAAAATTTACAAGCAAACCATCTCCTGCTTTTCCCTGGATTTAAAGGTAAAAAAGGGGGGATACTGGGCTGGACAAAATTTGTCCTGAACCTGGCTGAGAGCCGAAAAAAACTTTAAACTGGAAAAAGGGGTAGCCGGCCTCTCAGCCGAAGGTTTATAAAGACCAATTACAGAAATTGGGCCAAGATAAGTTTTCAGCGGTTTTAGGCCTTCTTTACCCTTAATTCCTATTAATTATATAGGAATTGTATAAATTAATTGAAACGATTATAATATAAATATCTTTTGTAGAAAGGAAATAAAGTGGAAACAAAAAAAGAAGAAAAGGCCGAAAAGAGCCAGCTAATAGAAGATAGTAAATCAGGCCGGCTTAAAGGACTTCAGAAAATCGACATATCCATATCCGGTATGTCCTGTGCTAATTGTGCAATGAAAATCGAAAAAACCTTATCTGAAATAGAGGGAGTAGTAGAGGCCACCGTAAATTTTGCTTCTGCTCATGCTTCCGTCTCATTTGATCCAGCTCAGGTAAATCCGGCCGAGTTCAATAAGAAAATAAATGAACTCGGATATAAGGTGGTGATAGAAAGAGTCGATTTTTCTGTTGGCGGTATGTCCTGTGCTTCCTGTATCCGGCGGATTGAAACTGCTCTTACTGCTTTGCCTGGAGTGATTAAGGCTTCGGCCAATTTAGCTACCTCGGCGGTTTCCATAGAATTTTTGCCAGAAGTGGTTTCTATCGGACAAATGGAAAAAGCTATAACCGAGGCCGGCTATAAGGTTAAAGGACGAATTGATTCATTTTCATCAGGGGATTCCACAGAAGAGCTGGCTGGAAAAGAAAGGCAACGGATGAAATGGAAGCTTTTACTTGGAAGCGTTTTTGCTTCTATAGCTTTGGCCGGCAGCTTGGGAGATATCTTCCCCTGGATACCGACAATTTTTAAAAACTTTTATTTTCTCTGGATCCTGGCCACTCCAGTCCAGTTTTATATCGGCTGGGATTTTCTGCGCCTGGCCTACCTTTCTTTGCGGCATCGCTCAGCAGATATGAATACTCTGGTGGCAGTTGGTACCCTATCTGCTTATATTTATTCAGTTGTGGCTACCATTTTCCCTTCTTTCTTTTATCGGGTTGGTTTCAAACCAGCGGTTTATTTTGATACTTCAGCAGTAATTATAGTTCTTGTTCTTTTGGGCCGCTATCTGGAAAGTGAGGCCAGGGGAAGGGCCTATCAGGCCATTAAAAAGCTGGCCGCCTTACAGGCCAAAACAGCCCGGGTTTTAAGAAATAACAAGGAAGTAGAAGTCCTGGCTGAAGAGATTATGCCTGGAGAAATCTTGGTTGTCAGGCCGGGAGAAAAAATAGCAGTTGATGGGGTGGTAATAGAGGGAACGAGCTGGGTCGATGAATCGGCTATTTCTGGAGAAAGCCTACCTGTTTTTAAAAAACCAGGAGACGAGGTAATTGGAGCCACTATTAACCGCAGCGGTTATTTTAAATTTGGGGCTACCAAAGTCGGCTACCAGACAGTTATGGCTCAGATCATAAAGCTTGTTCAGGAAGCTCAAACTACAAAAGCTCCGGTCCAGCGACTGGCAGATAAAATAGCTGGGTATTTTGTGCCAGCAGTAATGTCTGTGGCCATACTGACTTTTGTTTTCTGGTTTGATTTTGGTCCACAACCGGCTTTGACCCGGGCGCTATTGAATTTCGTAGCGGTGATGATTATCGCCTGCCCCTGTGCTTTAGGACTGGCTACCCCTACGGCGGTAATGGTCGGAACTGGAAAGGCAGCTGAATCAGGTATCTTTATTAAAAACGGGGAAATTCTGGAAAAAGGCAGTAAGGTAGAGGTAGTAATCTTTGATAAAACCGGTACTTTAACTACCGGACAGCCTCAGGTTACGGACATTATTCCAATAAAAGTAAGCTTGTCAGAATTTTTGCCCCTGGTGGCTTCTGCCGAAAAAGGCTCAGAACATCCTCTGTCCGAAGCCATTTTGAAAAAAGTGCAGGAATTGGGGATTGAGGTGGAAGAGCCCGAAGATTTTATGATAGTGGAGGGGTTGGGAATCAGGGCCAGCTTAAAAGGAAAAAAATTATTAGTGGGCAGTAGGCGATTTCTTGCTGCCGAAGGAATAAAGCCAGAGCAAGATATAATAGAAAAAATTATTGCCCTGGAAGAGCAGGGGAAAACGGTACTGGCTATAGCTGAAGGAAATAGTTCTGAAGTATATGGCTTGATAGCTGTAGCCGATAAGATCAGGGAAGAGGCCCCGAGCGTGATTTCCGAGTTGAAAAAAATGGGACTGACCACTGTCCTTCTTACCGGTGATAATCATCAGACCGGCGAGGCTATAGGTAAAATTCTCGGAATTGATAAAATTATTTCCGGAGTTTTACCACAGGAAAAGATGAGAGAGGTGGAAAAAATTCAGAATAAAGGCCAGAGGGTAGCTATGGTTGGCGATGGAATTAATGATGCCCCGGCTCTGGTCCAGGCCGATGTGGGAATAGCCTTAGGGACAGGAACTGATATAGCCATAGAGGCAGCAGATATTGCCTTAATACGAGCTGATTTGAGAAGAGTGGTTCGAGCTCTGAGGTTGAGCCGACAGACAATGCGGACTATAAAACAAAATCTGTTCTGGGCATTCTTTTATAATATTACCAGTATTCCAATAGCCGCTGGAATTCTGTATCCATTTTTCCGGATTCTTTTGAACCCGATGATTGCTTCTCTGGCTATGGCTTTGAGTTCGGTGTCGGTAGTTTCCAATTCGTTGAGATTAAAAAAGGCTAAAATTTAAGGTAAAGGACAGACAATAGAGGAAATAACTATGGTGGCTAAAATTCTTGTTACTATAACTGGATTTGCCTTGATAGTATTGATCAATTGGTATTTTTTGGGCAAGAAGAAGCGAAAAATTTCCAAATAAAATAGCTTCTTCTCCTGCTTGCTTGTAAGATTTTAGCTTTTCTGACCTTTGAACTTGAGAGAAAACGGCTGTTACTAAAGAATTGGCTACCTGTTTATTCGGAGCAGTTATTTAACCTGCCTTTCTTATAGGCACTATGGTTAGATCTGGCTTTTAGTTTAGAACTTAAAAAATAGACAATTAAACCAGAAAAGGTAATAAGGATTCCAGCTAGCGATTCTTTGGTTCGATACAGAAGACCGTAAATTATTATCCAGGACTGAAAAGTCAGGAAAATTAAGGGAGTCAGAGGATAACCCCAGGTTTTGTATTTTCTTTCTATTTGCGGGTGCTTGATTCTCATCCTGATGACACCAAGAACTGTCAAAAAAGTGAAAAGGTTTAAGGTAAAACCAGTAAAGATAATCATCCGCTCAAAGCCTGAAGACAGGATGTACAGAATGGAAATGACTCCTTGGGTAATTACAGCCAGATAAGGGATGTCTTTTGAACTCTTCCGCGAAAGCCAGCGAAAAAGGTGATGATCTTCACCTATAACCATAGAGACCCGGGGTCCGGCAATAACCATGGACGAAACTGAAGCCAGAAGAAGGAGAGAAATAATACCGGCCATAATCAGGCCGCCCTGCGGACCAAATATCTTCGAGGCGAAGATATGTCCCACTTCCACCTTGCCAGCCATTTCGCTTATGGGCACAGTATAAAGAAAAACAAAGTTAAGCAGGATATACATTACCATGACCAGACCTGTACCGGTAATCAGGCTTAAGGGGACGTTGCGCTTCAGGTTGACCACTTCATCTGAGATGTAAGCCGCCGCATTCCAGCCAGAATAGGAATAAGAGACAAAAAACATGGCAATGGCAAAAGCCGGGCTGAGAATATTTTTTAAAGCAGGGGAATCAAGGGCGAAGCTGACTGAACTCTGGCCGCCATATTTTAAGCCGGCGGCTACCAGGAAAAAAATAATTAAGACATTGATGGTGGTAAAAAGATTCTGGACCTTAGCTCCGGCTATTTTGTTGACCGCGTGAATGGTGGTAAAAACCACCACCACCAGCAAAGCCAGAATTTTGGTAGAAGTCAGGCCAGAAATAAAATGATCTCCTCGCTCAATAATTTCCGGGCTCAGAAGATTTTTAAAATAACTGGCAAAGGCTACCGCCGAAGCCGCTACCGGTGCAGCAAATCCCACCAGAAATGAAATCCAGCCGGCCAGAAAGCCCACCGCCGGATTGTACATCCGGGAAAGAAAATGATATTCACCGCCACAACGGGGCATCAGGACCACAGCTTCAGAATAGGTCAGGGCTCCGGCTAAAGCCATCAAACCACCGAGCACCCAGAGTAAAATTACGGCCAGACCGGAGCTGAGACTTTTGACCTGAAAGCCCAGGCTGGTAAAAACGCCGGTACCAACCATATTGGCCACGACCAGAGCTATGGCTGTGTAAAGCGTATATTTAGATTTCATGAGCTCAGCTCAGATCCTCAACCGATTTTGGTTTTCGCTTGAAAAGAATCAGACAATCAAGATTGGTTCCCCAGTGATAGCCAAGATGGAAGGGGAGAGGTTTGACCTTAGCCTTATCTTTAAAAGCGGCTTTAAGATCTGGTTGTTCTACTCCGGTGAAGTCTTTAACCGGTTTTCGGTATCGACCATAAAGCTGGATGTCCCATTCTCCGTGAAGGAAGAATTTATAAGGGATTCCAGTATCATCTTCAAGAATGAAGTTACTCTTATTTAATAATAGCTGGCGAAGGTTGGAGAAATTACGGTAATGTAATAGATAGGAAGCAGCTTTGATCAGGCAGGTCCAGGTTTCAAAATGATCAAGATATCGAGAAAATTTGGCTCCAGAGGAGAAGTGTTCATCTGAAAGGTCGCAGGATATATAATAAACGGTTTGAATCCGGTTAGAATCTTTCTTAAAAAACGTTATTTTAAAACCCGTGGGTCTTTTAATTCTTTTTTTAAGGATGGTATACTCAAACTCCAGAGGATTTCCCTGCTCGTCGAATTCGACTCTTTTGATTTCAGAGAGAATATTGTCAGTTCTCTTTAAAAAGATACAGATCAGGGGCAAAACGCCGTTGATTTTTCTTTCATCCAGCTCTTCATTCATTTTTCTGGTAATAAAATAGCTTTTCTGAAAATAATCTGAGAGAATTCCCTGAAGATCTGTGAGATAGGCCTCTATTGATTTGTGTTTAAAGGTTTCAATTTCAGGCAAATTCCCGGGAGGTTCCAAGCCAACTAAGATATAGGTATCAGCGTCAGGAAAAAGAATATAAGCAGTGAGAAAGTCTGGCCCTCCGAAAGGATAAAAGACGATTTTTGTTTGTCTGTTGGCTTCGAATAGTTCAGACTGAGCCCAGGTTTCCATTAGCTCTAAGCGTTTGGACTTAAGGCTCTCCCAGGAAACATCAAAAAAAGACCGAAACTTTTCCCAGGCTCGATTCTGTTGTAATGAAAGAAGAGCTGGATAACCAGAGGGCATTCCGCTTATAATCCTGGCAGTTTCATCATGAAGCTTATCAATCTGGAAATTATTTTCTTGCTGAATTGAAAGTGGGGAGGGAAGTAGCCCTGGTTGTTGTCTGTGGTAAATTGTTCTGGCCGCTGCTTCCGGCAAGGTTAAAAAAATCACCAGGGCTCCACTCAACAGGAACAAAGCTCCTCTTTTCATTTTATTCTCTCTTTCTTCTTTTTCCTTAGATTTTGATTAAAATTATCAGAAAACTTAGGTCGAATCAAGAATTGGTAATCAATCGAAAATCAGTCTTATTAAAACCTGTTCTTCTCGCTCTTCCTCTGAGGCTGAAGCTTAACCTAAAAGAAGAACCTTATTGACTGAAAGACTCTTTTCAGTTAATTTAATCAGGCAAGAAAACAGAGGAGGAGGAAATGCCGGCAAAAATAATCTCTGGAAAAGAAGTGGCGGCTTCTATTAGAGAAGAATTAAAGGAAAGAACCCGCAGGCTCAAAGAAAAGGGAGTTGTCCCCGGGCTGGGAGTTATTCTGGTAGGTGAAGATCCGGCTTCAGTTTCCTATGTTACGGCCAAAGCCAAAGGAGCTGAAGAAGTGGGCATCTTTGAAGAAACCGTCCATCTGCCGGCAGATTCTTCAGAAGAAGAAATCCTCAAGACCGTTGACCGACTCAATCTCAACCCGCGCTTTCATGGGGTTCTGGTTCAACTACCACTACCCAGGTGGGTCAACCCTGATAAAGTCATAAATTTTATCTCGCCCCAAAAAGATGTTGACGGCTTCCATCCCATAAATGTGGGCAAGCTTCTCCGTGGGGAGCCCTGTCCGCTGCCCTGCACCCCCTATGGAGTTCAGCAGATGCTGGTTCGAAGCGGTTACAGCCCAGAAGGTAAGCATGTGGTTATCTGCGGCCGAAGCAACATCGTTGGAAAACCTTTAGCCGCGCTGCTGATTCAGAAAAAGCCGGGGGCCAACGCCACAGTGACTGTCTGCCATACCGGTACTTCTGACCTCAAGAGATTCACCCTCCAAGCTGATATTTTGGTAGCGGCCATGGGAGCACCCAAAGCCATTACTGCTGATATGGTCAGAAAAGGTTGCGTGGTGATAGATGTTGGAGTGAACCGGGTGCCTGACCCGAACTCACCCAAGGGTTTCAGGCTGGTCGGTGACTGCGATTTCGAAGCCATCAAAGAAAAAGCCGAAGCCATAACTCCTGTTCCTGGCGGTGTCGGACCGATGACCGTGACCATGCTCCTGATGAACACGATAGAAGCGGCGGAAAGAACACTTCAAGGATGAACTTTTTGCTTACTGCAGTCTGGCCTCTTTTTTCCTGTGTATCCTTATTTTCAAGAGAGAGAGCTGCTCTTTAAGCCCGAGATGAAAATGTCCTCTCTCTTCGGTCGCTTGATTACATCTGATAAATGAAAATTTATAACCCAATCAAATTATCTGATTAGAGAACCCAGCTAAATTTGAAAATTCAATCTCAGGCGTAGCTGTGGAGACCGCGAAGCAGATAATTAACCCCGAAGAAAGTGAAGAGGGCTGAAAGAAAACCGATGACCGCGATCAGGGCTGACTTTTTACCCTTCCAGCCCATTACCAGTCTGGTATGAAGATAGAGAGCATAGAAAAGCCAGGTAATCAGCGACCAGACTTCTTTGGGGTCCCAGCCCCAGTAGCGGCCCCAGGCTCGGCTGGCCCAGACCATGCCAAACACCAGAGCGCCGAGAGTGAACAGCGGAAAGCCGATGGCTACGGCCCGGTAAGCGATCAGGTCATATTTTTCTTTTTTTCTTTCGGCTTCAGCCTTTTCGCCAGCTCCGGTTTTGGTAGTCAGATAAAGCAGGCTGGCCACAAAAGCCACAGCTAAGAAAGCTTCACCCATCAAGGTGACCGACACATGCAGCCACAGCCAGTAGCTCTGAAGGGCCGGAACCAGCGGAGTAATATCTTTGGGCAAAATCGGGGAGGAGGCTAAAGCCATCAGGGCGACGATGATCAGCCACAGATAAGGACCGGTTTTCTCCAGGCTGAATTTTCGTTCGAAGATGATGACCACTAAGACACAGGCCCAGGCTAAGAAATTTATCGATTCGTACATATTGGTAAAAGGTGCATGGCCGCTGGTTGCTGTTCTGGTCAGGAGTGAAGCTGAGTGAAGCGCCAGACCGATAAGGGCTAAATAATAAATGGTCTTTCTGATTTTCCAGCGACCGTTGAAAAGAGAAATAAAACCCAGAAGCATGACCAGAGCATAAATGAAAAAGGCCATCAGCAGAAAAGCAAATTCATTCATTGGTTTTTTCTCTTATTTAATTTTATTTTCTGTTTAAACTTTCCAGAACCTCTTCGATTTCTTTGAAAAAGCCCTCACGATTTTTTCGAGCATAGGGCAGGATTTTGGTCTGGCCGTTAGCTTCGATTAAAATCCGCAGTTCTCTGTACGGCAGATAGAATGAAGCAAAAAGTCCGAGCATCATGATCATCGAACCTATCCAGACCAGGCTGGTCCCGGGGTCAGAAGAAGCTTCCAGTACAGAAAAAACCGGAGCTTCAAACTTCTTTATCGTTATTTCCAGGTCGGTTCTGGTTTTCCGGTGAAAACGGGTAAAATCTGGGTAAAGATAAAAAACCCAACCGGAGAAGACCGGCTTTCGTTCTGCTTGTATTTCGACCAGAGCTGCCGGGTTGTTGGGCTCGGCTGAGCGGCTGACCACCTGTCCGGAAGAGTCTATCTGAAAATCGGGAACAAAATTAAGGACTCTGAGGCTCAGGTTATCATCAATCTTAGAAGTTTCACCTGGTCTGGTGGCGATTGTCCTTATTGGCTGGTCTTTGGTCTTTATTTCCAGCTCAATCGAAGGGCTATCCCAGTCCTGGCCATAGCTCATCTGAAAAAAACTCAGGTCCCTGTATTTAAACGGATGATTGACTTCAATCAGGCTGGTGGCTCTGACTTGATTATCTTCTATCACCGAGACCGCACTTTTCCAGCTCTTAACTGCACCGTTTGGGTAATATTCAGTGGTGAATTTGTCGAGACGCAGGGAGATGTTTCTTCCCGGAATTTCCGCCGTCTTGCCTTGAACTAAGGCAACTTGACGGCGATAGCTCAGAAAAGCTGAGACCAGACCCCCGATGATTATGATGACCAAACCGAGATGAACAATTTCTGGCCCGAACAGACCAAAAACACCTTTTCGGGCAAAAACGGTTGTCCGGTCTTTTTCTTCGCTGATTTTGGGTTGATAGCGCTTTTTCTCCAGAGCAGAAATTAGAAGGTTGGGATCAAATTTAAGATCAGCCGGAACCTTTGTTCTAATTTTCTTTTCCTCCAGGGTAGACGAAGCTTCAGAAAAAAATTCCGATTCATTCTGAAGCCTTTTTATTTTGGAGCCTAATTGCCTGGCTGAACAAAAAATCAGATTGAGTAAGAAGAGAAGGACCAGGCTGAGGAAAAGTTCTGAGCGGTAGAGGTGGTCGAACTTGATAAAAAGGATCAAACCGGTCAGGCGCGGAAAATATTTCTGATAGAAGGAAAGTTCCTGACCCTGCGGGATTAAGGTTCCAATTATAGACAGGAGAATTAACAAAATAAGAAGAATAAGAGTCAGTTTAACTGACGATAAAGACCTGAAGATTCTGAGCATGTCTTTCGGGAGATGAGTTTACTGGTTTCTCTGGGCTTTCGGTTTGCGCTTGCTCTTTTTTTCGGCAATTTTAATCAGATCCTGTAAGGTAATGGAGTCAAAGTAAGCTTTCAGCATTCGGGTGCCTTCTTTCCAGACTTCGTAGGCAGGACAATAAGGCATTCTTTTACAGAAATTTTTGTCTTCCAGACATTCGACTAAACAGCAAGTGCCTTCTACCGCCTGCAGGACTTCGCTCAGTTTGATGGCAGCTGGCAGCTTGGCTAAAGTATAGCCCCCACCAGCACCTCTGACGCTTTTTACCAGCTTATGGACTCTCAGCGGGATAATTATTTGCTCTAAGTATCTGATAGAGATTCCTTCTTCTTCAGAGACATCTTTGAGGGAGCGTGCTGCCGAACCCTCCTGGTAATGCTGAGCCAGGTTGATCATTAACCTGGTTCCGTAGCGGCCCTTAGTCGAGATTCTGAACATCACAGCCTCCTTTTTCTCTTGTTGTCACGGCCATCGATGGCTGAGGAACAGAACCACCGAATCTAACATAATTTTATAGGAATAATAGAGATTTAGCAAATCTTCTTTTCTTGACAGGTATCAAGGTTAAATTGTATCCTAAATAATTACGTTTTGTCTTTAATTATTAAATCAAGTGAAGGAAAGCCAGCATGAAAAAAATTGTCCTGCTCGGTGACGAAGCGGTAGCCCTGGGTGCGGTTCACGCCGGTTTGACGGCCGGTTATTCTTATCCTGGGACTCCGGCTTCTGAGATTATGGAGTATCTCATAAAGATTTCTGGAGGTGGGGAAAAGTTTATCGCCAAGTGGTGTGTCAACGAAAAAGTCGCCTGCGAGGAAGCCCTCGGCGTTTCTTTTGCCGGAAAGAGAGCCATGGTCTCTTTCAAGCATGTTGGATTGAATGTGGCGGCTGACCCCTTCATCAATTCGGCCATTACCGGGGCCAATGGCGGTCTGGTGGTAGTGGCGGCTGATGACCCGGGTATGCATTCTTCACAGAATGAACAGGACAGCCGTTATTACGCTGATTTTGCCCGCATTCTCTGTTTTGAACCGGCTAACCATCAGGAAGCCTACGATATGACCAGAGAAGCCTTTGACCTGTCAGAGCGTTTCAACCTTCCGGTCATGATCAGAATGGTGACCCGTCTAGCCCACAGCCGGTCATCGGTTTCGCTGCGGGAACCCAGAGAGCAAAATCACGGGCTGGAGTATGGAAGCTGGCAGGACTGGACGCTCCTGCCCGTTAACGCCAGGCGTCGCTTCAAAATCCTTCTCGATCGTCAGAAGGAACTTAAAGATTATGCGGAAAGCTGTTCTTATAACCGGCTGTCTTTGAATCCGAATGAGCGGAAACTGGGAGTCGTGGTTTCGGGTATTGCTTATAATTATTTAAAAGAAGTGGTGGGCAGTTTGCTCCCTGAGCCATCTTATCTGAAAATATCCACTTATCCTTTTCCCGAAAAACAGCTGCGCCAGCTCCTTGACCAGGTGGAGGAAATTCTGGTAATAGAAGAGGGCTATCCGTTTGTAGAAAGATTCGTCAGGGGAGTAATGGAAATACCCAGGAAGAAAATCAGGGGGAAGATGGATGGCAGTCTGCCTTTGAGCGGGGAGCTTACTCCAGACCTGGTGGCTAAAGCCCTTGGTCTTCCGGAAAAGACCGGACTTAAGCTCGACGAGTTTAAATTAGCCAGCCGTCCGCCTCAACTTTGCGTGGGCTGTCCCCATGCTGATACTTTTAAAGCCTTGAACGAAGCCCTGAAAGATTTTACTGGCTCCAACGTTTTTTCTGACATTGGTTGCTATACTCTTGGTGCTCTGCCGCCATACAATGCGGTCAAGACCTGTGTCTGTATGGGGGCCAGTGTCTCCATGGCCAAGGGCGGAGCAGAAGCTGGAATTTATCCCGCAGTGGCCGTGATCGGTGACTCTACTTTTGCTCACTCGGGCATTACGCCCCTTCTCGATGCTGTTTATTCCAACACCGATATGACGGTGATAATCCTTGACAATGGCACGGTAGCCATGACCGGCGGGCAGCCCAGTTATGGGACGGGAGAACCTCTGGTTAGGTTGCTTGAAGGCCTGGGTGTTGATAAGAATCATCTGAAAATAATCATTCCTCTGCCCAAAAATCACCAGCAGAATGCCAGTATTATCCGGGAAGAACTGGCTTATCACGGTCTTTCGGTGATTATCGCCAGAAGAGAATGCATCCAGATTCTGGGCGAGAAAAAAAGGAGCTAAAAATGAAATATGACATAATTCTGGCCGGTGTTGGTGGACAGGGTATTTTGTCCATTGCTTTTGTCATTGATAATGCTGCCTTAGAAGATGGTTTATTTTTCAAGCAGGCAGAAGTGCATGGTATGTCCCAGCGAGGCGGGGCGGTGCAATCGCACCTGCGTCTCTCGAGCGCTGAGATTTTTTCCGAACTTATTCCTCTTGGCGAAGCCGATATGATTCTAAGTGTTGAGCCCTTAGAAACCCTGCGGTATTTTGATTACTTAAAACCGCAGGGTGCAGTGGTTTCCAGCCGCACCCCTTATGTCAACATTCCTGATTATCCGCCCGTTGAAGACATTTACCGGGAGATAAAAAAAGCTCCTGTCCATGTTTTAGTTGATGCCGAAAAATTAGCTAAGGAAGCCGGCAGCCTTCGGGCTCAGAATATAGTGGTGCTGGGAGCCGCTTCAGTTTTCTTGCCTTTAAAAGAGGAAAGCCTTAAAAAGTGCATCGGGGTCCTTTTCCAGAGCCGCGGTGAGCAGATTGTTCAGATGAATTTAAAAGCCTTTAACCTTGGCCGACAGGCGGCTCTGGAAAAACATTGAATTATAGATTTATCTAAACAGGAAAATTTAAAATGAGGGGAAAAATGATAAAGAGCCAGTTTTTAAAAGCCCTGTCGATTTTTCAAAAAGCGGAAAAAGATAGTCGAAATTTTCTTCTTGAGCCAGAAGTATACAGCCTTTTGAAGACTTTCGGCTTTAGTGTTCCTAAACATATTTTTCTGGCGAAAGGAAAAAAGCTGGAATCAAGGCAGCTTGAAGCACTGGGAACAGAAAAAGTGGTGGTCAAAATTGTTTCTCCTCTCATTCAGCATAAATCTGATGTGGGTGGGGTGGTCATAGTTAAAGCTTCGGTTAAAGAGGTCAGGGCTGTTGTTGAGAAAATGTATGCTGAAATTCCCCGGAGGTTTAGCCGGCTTTTTGGTCAAGCGAAAATTTCTGCCGATGAGGTCGAAAGGTCAATCAAAGGAGTTCTAATAGCCGAACTCGTGAATTTTGAGCAGACTGGCTTTGGCTCAGAGTTGCTTCTGGGGCTTCGGGTGTCTAAGGATTTCGGGCCGGTGGTAACTTTCGGGGGTGGTGGACTGGATGTGGAGTATCTTAAGGCTCATCTTAAAGACGGACACGGCCTGGCCATTCTGCCTTCAATCAACCTGAGTTTAAAGGCTATTGAAGCGGCTCTGGAGCCCGTAGCCGTTTATGGCAAGATCGCTAAGGAATTCCGTGGTCGAAAAGCCCTGATAAAACCTGAAAAGCTGGTTGAGGCCATCCAGATTTTCCAGAAAATCGGTCAGGAGTTTTCGCCCTTCAACCAGGATGAAACTTTTACTATAGAAGAGCTGGAAGTGAATCCGCTGGTGATAAAACAGGGGAAAGTTGTTCCGCTGGATGGACTCTGCCGGTTTTCACGGCAAAAGATTGAAGAAAAAGGCCGACCGGTGGAGCAGATTCAAAAAATTCTTGAGCCCCACAGTATCGGCCTCATCGGTGTTTCCGAAAAGATGAACGTTGGCCATATCATTCTCAATAATGTCATCAAAAACGGATTTGCGCGGGAAAGGATTTATGTGGTCAAACCGGGTCTGGAAAGTATTGAGGGCTGCCGCTGTGTTCCTACGGTGGCTGAGCTGCCAGAAGCTGTTGACCTGTTCATCTTGACTCTGGGCGCTGAGCAGGTTTATCCGGTGATGAAAGATCTGGTTGAGCTGGAAAAAGCCCGTTCGGTCATCATCATTGCCGGCGGTCTGGGGGAAAAATCTGGTACTCAGAGTATTGAGGAAGACATCAGAAATCTTTTGAGGCAGAAGAGAGAGCAAGGCAGGCCGGCTGCGGTAATTAACGGTGGAAATTGTCTGGGAATAATCTCGGCTCTGGGAAAATACGACAGCACTTTTATTCCTGAATACAAGTTCAAAAAGCCAGCTGGAGTCAAAGCCGGTCTGACCATCATCAGCCAGAGTGGAGCCTACATGCTGTCACGGATGAGCAATCAGGACCGCTTTGAACCTGTTTATGCAGTCTCTGTGGGTAATCAGTTAGATTTAACCATAGGCGACTATCTGATGTATCTCAAAAATAGAGCACAAGTGGAGCTTATTGCGGTCTACATTGAAGGCTTTAGACCTGGCGATGGCTGGCGTTTTCTTCAGGCAGCCCGGAAAGCTATAAAGGCCGGGAAAAAGCTGGTGGTCTATAAATCGGGAAGAAGTCCGGAAGGTCAGAGAGCTACTTCCAGTCATACGGCTTCAGTAGCTGGTGATTATGCTGTTGGCCGAAGCCTGCTCGCTGGAGCCGGAGTGATGGTAGCGGAAACCATAGATGAATTTGAAAATTTCATCAAAGGTCTTATTTATCTTTCAGAAAAGAGAATTTGGGGGAATCGAGTTGGTTTAATGTCTAATGCTGGTTTTGAGTCAGTCATTATGGCCGATAATATAAAAGGCGAAGACGGGGAAGTCGTGCTGAAACAATTTTCAGATGAAACCGCTAGGAAAATAATGAAAATACTCCAGCCTCTGGGAATTGACCGGCTGCAGGACGTTCATAACCCGCTCGATGTCACCCCGATGGCTGATGATGCCACTTTCTGCGGCTGCGTTCAGGCTCTTCTGGAGGATGAGAATGTCGATTGTGCCGTAATTTCCTGTGTGCCTATGACTGCAGCTCTACAGACGCTTCCTCCCGGCGAAGAGCATCGGGAGAATATTTATAATCAGGAAAGCTTTGCCGGCCAGATGATTGACCTATTCCATAAGACTGACAAGCCTTTTGTTGTTAACATTGATGCCGGCAGATTATATGACCCACTGGCCGAGCATCTGGAAAAATCCGGAGTGCCTGTTTTTCGCCGGTGCGATGAAGCGGTGAAGTTTTTAAGAAAATTTATCTCTGTTTCAGGAAAGCGTGGGCTTAAGCCTTGAGTGCCCTTGGTTATTTTAATAAGCGGCTCAGTCATTGTTTAGAGGCGGCTTTACTGGTATCAATAATCTGAACTTTGTTCCATTTTCGGGTCGGGTTTCTACTTCCAGCTTAGCTTCCAGTTGGTCAACTAAAGCCTCAATGATTTCCTGACCAAGTCCCTGGGTCGCGGAAGCCGTTATATCATTTGGCAGCCCCATTCCATTATCAGAAATTTCCAGCACGAGCTGATTGTCCTGGTTTTTCAATCTGACCTCAATCCGTCCGGATTTTCTTGAAGAAAAGGCATACTTGAGGGAATTGGTGATGATTTCGTTGGCCACAAGCCCGATAGATATAGCTGGTTTTACTTCCAGGCTCACCGGTTCAAGATCAAGGTCCAGATCAATTTTTTTCGCGGGAGAAGCATAGCTTTTAACCACAAATTCGCTTATTTCCCTGACAAAGCGGTCCAGGCTGATTTCTTCGTATCTTTCACTGACGGCCAGAAGGTCATAGAGTCTGGAAAGAGACATTATTCTGTTTCTGAAGCTTTCCAGAGGCGCTCTTGCATTTTTGTCCTTAATTCTATTAAGCTCCAGGTTGAGCAGTGAATGAATTAAGGCTAAGGTGTTTTTCACCCGGTGCTGAAGCTCTCGCCGAACACTCTGCTTTTCTTCCAGGGCTCTTTTTAGCTCTTTTTCCATCCGTAAGCGGTCAGTGAAATCTTCAAATATCCCTATACCGCTGACAAAACGGCCCTCGCAGTCAAAAATGCCGGCGAAGAAGCCATGGGTTGGTGTGGATTTTTTAGCGGTAACCGAGTGATAAATTCCCTCGTAATAGCCGATTTTCCCCGAAAGAGCCTGTCTGACCGCTTCTTTAACTTTTTCCTCGCTGGCTCTTTCCAGGAGGTGAAAACCGATCAGAGCTTCCCGGCTTGAGCCGATTATCCTGACAAATTCATCATTGCAATCAGTGATCACTCCGTTCTGATCAAATTGCAGAATCCCCAGCGGAATGTTCTGGAAAATCAACCGGTATCTTTCTTCCCGTTCTTTGAGGGTCAGTTCAGCCTGTTTTCTCTCAGTGATGTCTTCAAAAACCGTGGCCAACATATCTTCACTGAGGGAAAAAGCCGTGATTCTGAAATGTCTCTGAAGGGGAAGAAAATAGGCTTCAAATGAAGCCGGTTTGCCCGTCAGCACAGTCTGGCTGTAAATATCCAGATAAGGCGGCTCTCCTGTGCCATAAAGTTCTGAAGCTTTTTTCCCTATGGCTTTTTCTTTTTCGATTCCAGTATGCCTGACATAGGCCTGGTTAACTTCGATGATTTCGTAATCTACTGGCTGGCCATGCTCATCATAAAGGAGCCGATAGATGGCCACTCCTTCTGACATCGCCTGAAAGAGGCGGTAAAAACGGATTTCTGTTTTTTGTTGGGACAACTCGGCTTCAATGCGGTCAGTTATATCTCGAACCAGAGCTATAAAAATATTCTTACCAGGACGGTTTTCTCCTTTTCTGGCGATAGTTGCTTCAAAATAGTGGATTCCTGAAGGAAGTTCCAGGGAATAATTAAAATCAGATACACCTTTTTCAGCAGCTTCCCTGAGAGCATAAATAAAAGCAGTAGAGATATTATTAGGAAGAATCTTGGTCATTTTCTTGCCTAAAAGCTTTTCCTTAGGTAGGTAGAGAAGTTCAGGATTCGGTGCCCGAATATCAAGATAGGTGGTTTCCTCATCCAGTTCAAATAGCAGGTCAGGAAGAGAATTTAAGGTAGCTTCGAGATGTTCGGTGGTTTCCTTCAATTTTTGTTCTCTGACTAATAACTCTTCCCGCATTTTCAATAATTTCTTGACTGTGGCGCTCAGACTGTCGGCCAGGTCTTCCAGTTCCTGTTTTTTCTTGAGCAACTCCTGATGAGCGGCATGGAGTCTGAAAGCCATGTTGAGTGAAACAAAGAAAGCCGTATCACTTGAACCTTTAACGATGTAGCCATAAGATGCGATAGCTTCAGTCTTATTGAGTATTTCCGGCTCGGTATGGCTGGAGATAAAAACAACCGGAATGTCCTTTTTGGCCAGTATCCGGCTTGCGGTTTCAGCTCCATCTAGGCCTTGACCGAGGTCGATGTCCATGAGGATGAGGTCAATCTGCTTACCTGAATGAAAGATTTCTAAGGCTTTTTCGCCAGAAAGAGCCGTTATAACTTCATAACCACCGGCCTTAAGGAGCTCAGACTCCATAAGAGCAATTAGAGAATCATCTTCAACCAGAAGAATCCTCTTCTTATGCTCAGAAGTCTGGGGGGATTTTTCTTCCATTCCCTTTTACCCTTTTTAACTTTAAGGATTTTGTGGATGTCTGTCAACTTTTAATTATCGAGTATGGAGGTGTTGAAAAAGTGGTCAGAAATTACGCTGCTCAGGTTATGGCTGGGAGATAAGCTCGGGTTTTTTGGAGAATTGGGAGTCGATTATAAAGGAGTCTTTGTGGTTAGTTTACGAGCTGGTTTAAAAAATTTGGTTTCGGTGAAAATCTCAACAGTTTGTCTGTTTCCACCAGACTCCGCTGTTTTTCCGGGTCAGTACCCCGGGTTTTAGAAATAAAAACAGTTTTAAATTTCATTATCCCTCCTTGGTTTAGCCCAAAAAATCTAAATCTTATTTATCTTTCTAAACTAATAGGAAAAACTCAACCCCAAGACCAGGTTTCTTCTGGGCTCTTCCCGCGAGTCAGGATCAGGTCTGGCCAGATAAAATTTGTTAAAAAGGTTGTTTATCCGGGCATATAGTCTAAGAGACTGGTTCAGAATATAGGAGGCTTTAAAATTTACCACCCCGTATCCAGGTATGGCTATTTCTGCTGGTCCCGGATTACCCTTTTTGGCCTGGATAAGTCCATTCACTTCAATATTAAACCGGTTGAACCAGACTTTTCCGCCTATGATCAGTCTCTGGGGTGGAATATCATTCAAGGGATTTCCAGAAACCTGGCTCTGGCCATCATACAGATAATAATTCCCGAACACAGAAAACCGGGAAAACGGAAAATATTCCCACTCAAGCTCCAGCCCTTTAATTTTTCCCTGTTCGACGTTCCCATAAGTATAAAGTTGATTGCCAATCTTGTATCTTTCAACTAGATTGTCAATTCTGTAGATGAAACCGAAAAGACCAAGGTATATGCGGCTATTGGTCAGCTTTATCCCCGTATCGAAGTTCTGACTGCATTCGTTTTTGAGATCAGGATTGGCAATGATAAAACCACGACCAGTAATTCCAGTATAAAATCGCTCATTGAGGTCAGGGGCGCGATAAGCTCTGGAATAATTGGCAAAAATAGAAACCTGGTTAAATAGCCGGTAGGAAGCAGCTAAAAAGCCGGTCAGGGCTTGATCCTGGCTGGTAAGCGCTGGTTCTTCTCCACCCGGGTTAGCTCGGGAACTGAGAAAATCTAAGCGAAGCCCTCCAGTGATATCAAGATTCTTAATTCCTTCATAGTCCAGACTAAGGAATAGGCCGGAGTCTGTTCTTTTACCACCGGTGTACGGGTATTCGTCGATGGTCTCAGTAACATTTCCTGAGCCATCAAAATTTATGTATTGGTTATAGGCTTTGCTCCGGCTACGGCCATAAAGATCTGCCCCTCCGGTCAGTCGCAGCTTTTTTGCCAGGGGATATTCCAAAGAAAGCTGGAGACCATAATCGGTGCTTTCGGTGCGGGCAAAAGATTCCTGAGTTTTGACAATCTCGATTTTATCGGACCTGGTTTCCAGGAAATTCGGGTTAAGATAAAAATGGAAATTGAGCTGGGCTCTTCGGCCGAGTGATTTTTCTTTCCAGTTAAACTGGAAAAGGTTCTGGTTTTCAGCCGGATACCAGGTTGGTTTGGTTTCGCTGGTGATACTGGGTTTTCCGATATCGCTGCCTCGAGCCAGAAGAAAGCTGGCGCTGATTTCTCTTTTTTCCGACCATTTTATTATCTTCCCGAAAATACTGGTCTGAGTGAATTGAGATTGCGGAACTTCAGCGGAAGGAGAGCGATAGTTTTCGGCTTTGTCTGTTCTGACCGAGAAATAATAACCAAGGCCGGACTTAGCGCCGGAAACAGCTAGACTGACTTCTCTTTCGTTATTCACTGTGCCATATTTAAGGTTGCCTTTTAACTTAAAATGGTCTTGGGCCGGCGGAGTGTATGTCAGGAAATTCAGAACTCCACCAATGGCCTCGGAGCCGTAATAGACTGATGAGGGACTGCGCAGAACCTCAATTTTTTCCAGGTCTTCGGGATTCAGGAACGAGGCATTCGGTCCGGTTCGGCGGTCGCTGGAAAGCCTAGAGTTATCAATCAATAACAGGATGCGGCGCCTGGCCAAACCGCGGATAGAAGGAACAACGGAGAAACCACCAGTGCCCAGGCTGGAAACTCCAGGGGCAGTCTGGACGAGTTCTGTTATGTGAGAAGGCATCTTTTCTTCAATACTGGTGGTAGTCAATACTGAACTGGCTGCCGGAACAGAAGTTATCGGTTCAGGAAATCTGGTGGCCGTGACTACGATTTCTTCTTTCTGGGGGATATAGGGAACCAGAGTAAAAGTCAGAAGTTTTCCGCTCTTGGGTTTGCTGACGGCAAATTCCTGCTCAAAATAGTCCCTGTGTCTTATTCTGATTTTATAATTTTTATAATCTGGAAGGCTCAGACTGAAATAACCCTGCTCATCAGTCAGAACAGTCTGATTTCCCGGCTCACAGATGATTTGAGCCTGACTAACAGGTTGGTCCATGGTGCTGATCACTCTGCCTTTAACTGTAATTTCTGCCCGAAGAATAGAAAAGAAAATTAAGCAAAATAAAAGCGATAAAATCAGGCTTCTGGGCTTCATTCTGGATATCTCCTCAAATTGATAAAAAAAATATTAAATGTTAGCCATTTCTGTGCCTGGATAAAATATTCTATGAAATAATCATAACTGGAATCAACAATTTCTTTGGTACTCTTTACCTGAATCAACCACTTCTCACTCTTTAAATTTATACTTTTGCTGCCATAACCCGGGTATTTGAAAAAATCAGGATAGAAATTCTGGGTGCTAATCGTAGCAGGTTAACTTCTCTATGTTTAAGAAGTTCCTCTTGCCTCCAGCCGATAATTTCAACACTTTTTTTATAGAAAACCAATCATGATTTGACATTTCATGAATTGGTTTTTAAGATAGCTTATCATGAAAGCAATATCGATTCTCAATGATGTTATCGGACCAATAATGCGGGGACCTTCCTCCTCTCATACTGCGGCCTCCTATCGTCTCGGTTATCTATCCAGATCGCTGCTCGGTGAGAAACCGGTCTCAGCCCGCATAGTTTTTGATGCAGGTGGTTCATATGCCCGGGTATTTCGGGAACAGAATTCTGACTTGGCTTTGGCCGCGGGACTTCTGGGCTGGGAAATAACGAACCCTCATTTTTTTCAGGCACTCCACCTGGCTGCTTCCCATGGATATAAGTTCGAGTTCGTCATCGAACCTATTCCGGGTGCAGATCACCCCAATGTGGTCAGAATTGAACTATTTTCAACCTCTGGCAAAAAATTGATGATTACCGCTAAATCTATCGGAGGTGGGGCCATCGAAATCGTAGAATTGAACGGCTGGCCGGTTCTACTTTCTGGCGATTATTACGAAATATTGGTCGAGGCTCCGGTAGAATTCGAATCATCTATAAGGAGCATTCTTGAGGGAGAGCATAGTATAACCGCTAAATTTGAAATGATACAGTCGGAGAAAAAAGAGGGTAAAATCTTAGTGCGAGCTGCCCGTTACAGGCCCCTTCCACCCGATGACCGACAAAAGCTAAAAGAAATTCATGGTGCCAGTCTCTGGGAATGCGGTCCGGTCTCTTATGTAGTCTCCGGCCAGGCCCTGTTTGCCTCAGCTGAAGAAATGGTCACTTTGGCTTTTGCTCGCAGGATTTCTCTGGGGAGAGTTGCTTTAGCTTATGAATCTCAGCTTTTGGGCCTGAGTGAAGCAGAAGTTCTTTCAGAAATGAATCGGCGCCTCGATATTATGCTGGCTTCTGTTGAGGAAGGACTGAAAGCTGAATCTTTAAAAATGCAGCTTCTTGAGCCAGCAGCTGGCCTGATTTTTGAGGCTGAAAAAGAGGGTCGGTTGACCGGCGGCCGTCTCTCCCGGGCTGCTATCCGGGCCCTGGCTGCTGAACATGTGGCCGCTTCAGGTGGAGTAGTCTGTGCCGCACCCACCGGTGGTTCGGCCGGAACCATTCCTGGAGTCATCACCACCCTAATCGAAGAGATGAAGATAAGCCGGGAAAAAGCTTCTCTGGCGCTTCTGGCCGCAGGAGCAGTGGGGGTGGTGGTGGCTCGCCGGGCCACTTTTGCCGCTGAGGTTGCCGGCTGCCAGGTCGAGATCGGGGCAGCCGGAGCCATGGCTGCGGCCGCTGTGGTTGAGGCCTGTGGTGGAAGTGCCGGACAGGCCTGTGACGCTGCAGCTATTTCTTTTCAGAACACTATGGGTTTAATCTGCGACCTGGTTCAGGGAATCTGCGAGATTCCCTGCCATACACGAAATGCAGTAGCCGCGGCCAATGCTTTTATCTGTGCGGACCTGATTCTTGGCGGCTACAGAAATCCTATTCCACTTGATGAAACCATAGATGCTGTTTATGAAGTAGGGAAAAGAATGCCTGTGGAACACAGAGTCACTTCTCTTGGTGGGCTGGCCGTTTGCCCCTCAGCCCTGGCGATGAAGAAAAAAGAAAGAAAAAGTTGATAGTAAAATTTGAAAAAAGAAGTTTATGATATAAAACCCGCCTATAGTGAGAGGTATTCGAAATGGTCGAGAGAAGAGTCAGGTTGCTTTCCTCCGTTGATATCCTTCAGGTGTGTTCGATGAAGGAGGCTATTGAGGCGGTAAGGAGGGCCTTCATTCTCGCTTCTGAAGGTAAAGTTGAGGTTCCCCCCCGGACCCGGCTTGATGTTTCCATTTCTAAGGGTACTTCTTTGATTATGCCTTCATATCTTCCTGAGGCCGGGAAACTCGGAGTGAAAATTATCAACCTCTATGAAGGCAACCCAGAGAAAGGGCTTCCCTTCAGCCAGGCCCTGATGCTGGTCTTTGAAGCCAGTGATGGTCATCCACTGGGAATCTTAGAAGCAGGTACTCTGACCGCACTTAGGACAGGGGCTGCCTGCGGGTTGGCTACTGAGCTATTGAGCCGGCAAGATAGCCGGCGGCTGGCCCTTTTTGGAGCTGGTTTCCAGGCTCGCTTTCAATTGGAGGCAGTGGCGGCTGTCCGTAAAATAGAAGAGGTCAGAGTTTTTGACCAGGATAAAGAGCGGGCTGAGGTTTTTGCCGGGAAAATGTCCGAGCATTTATCCATTCTAGTCAGAGTAGCCAGGTCAGTTCGGGAAGCTCTTGGAAATGCCGATATTGTCTCCACGGCCACAACTTCTAAAACCCCGGTTTTTGATGATAAGGATATCAAACCAGGTGTCCATATCAATGCCATTGGTTCTTACAAACCTGAGGAACGGGAAATTCCTTCTCTGACTGTGGCCCGGGCGCGAGTTTTTGTGGATAAAAAAGAGGCGGCGCTGGAGGAAGCCGGTGACCTTGTTATTCCGATGAAAGAAGGACTTTTTGGGCCTGAACACATCGTGGCCGAAATTGGCGAAGTGGCTTCAGGCAGGAAGCCGGGCAGGGTAAGTGCTGAAGAAATCACTTTCTTTAAGACAGTTGGAGTGGCGGCTCAGGATATTGTCCTAGCTTCGCTGGTGCTGCAGAAGGCTATGGAGAAGGGTTTAGGCCATTTCTTTAATTTTTACCCAGAATGATCAGTTTTTCGCTGGGAATTTTAAATTTTTTAATTCAAGTTCTTTAGATTCGGAACTTATTTATCTCCAACTTTACAAGTTTGGGCGTAGCCCTTAAGTGTCTTCTCAAACAACTGCATCAGGAGCTGGTCAAGCAAAGACGTAGCAATAAGTCCCTAAAAATCTCTATTTTCCTTATTCATATCCGATGAACCTTAAAGATTCTTCTTAAGAAAATCAGTCATCGTCAGGTAAAGGTGGAGGGTGGTGTTTTTGCCTTCATATATACCGTGCGAGCGGTTGGGATAAATCATCATGGAGAAGAGTTTATCATTAGCAATAAGCTCATTCACCAGCTTTTCAAAGCTCTGAAAGTGCACATTGTCATCGCCTGTGCCGTGAATGATGAGGAGTTTCCCTTTTAACTGGTGAGCAAAGGTGATGGGTGAGCCATTTTTATAGCCTTCTTCATTATCCTGAGGAAGCCCCATGTAGCGCTCCTGGTAAATAGTGTCATAGAGCCGCTGGTCGCTGACGAAAGCCACAGCTATACCCATTTTATAGAGGTCTGGATAGCGGAAAAGAGCGTTGAGGGTCATCTGGCCGCCACCGCTCCAGCCCCAGATGCCGATGCGCTCCGGGTCAATAAAGCTGAATTTTTTGGTAAGCGCTCTGGTAGCGGTAGCCTGGTCGGCTGAAGCCAGGATGCCCACCTGACGGTAAATAATTTTCCGCCAATCGCGTCCCCGGGGAGCAGGTGTACCTCGATTGTCAACGCTGACCACAATATATCCCTGTTGAGTCAGCATCAGGTGCCAGAGATAAGTGTTCCCGCCCCAGGCATCCCGAACAGTCGTGCCGGCGGGTTCACCGTAAACATAGATAAAAAGCGGGTATTTTCTGGTCTGGTCAAAATCTGCGGGTTTCATCATCCAGCCATCTAACAGGACTCCATTGCCAATATCCACTCTAAAGAATTCAACCGGGGATTTTTGGAGCGAATTTACCCGGGCTGTGAGCTCTTTGTTTTCTACCAGATTTTTTAGCCGGGAATGCTTAGGGAGTTCTATGAGCTCAGTTGACGGAGGCTGTCCGAAGCGGGAATAAGAGTGAAAGGCAAACTGGCAGGAAGGAGATAACTGATAGGAATGGGTTCCGGGCTGGCTGAAAGCAGTAACTCTTTCCGGTTTTCCAGGTTTATTTATTTGGACCCGGTAAAGGTATTCCTGGGTGGGATTTTCAGGAGAAGCGATGAAATAAAGCCAGCCTCTTTTTTCATCAAGTCCGCCCAGAAGGATAACATCATAATTGCCTGGGGTCAGCAGTTTGAAGTTTCCAGATAAGTCTACACTATAGATATGTTTCCAGCCATCCCTTTCGCTTGTGAAGAGGAAGCGATTTCCTTTTTCGTAGAGGGTCAGGTCGGTGTCCACTTCCACCCAGGCTTTATCTTCATCGACAAAGATAGTCTGAGCATTTCCTGTTGATGCCTCCGCGAGCATTACTTTGTTTCGGTTCTGCAGGCGGTTGAGGTGCTGCAAAATGATCTTATCTTTGCCTGCCCAGGCCATCCAGGGAATATAATTATTTCTGGGATCTCCTGGCACTTTCAACCAGACAACCTTTCTAGTTTGTATGTCCAGCACGCCCAGGCGGCAGGCTGAGTTGGTTTCACCAGCTTCGGGATACTTAAAGGTAATGATTTTCGGGTAGAGTGAATCAGTGTTGTTAATCATATAAAAATCTTTAACACCGGACGTGTCCAGTTGCCAGAAAGCTATTTTTGTCCCGTCAGGACTCCAGCGAAAACCATCACGCAGGGAAAATTCTTCTTCATAAACCCAATCGAAAGTGCCGTTGATGAGGTGATCAGAGCCATCTTCGGTCAGCCTGGTAATTGTACCTGGGTCCAGGTGCTCAAGATAGAGGTTATTATTATAAACGTAAGCGACACGACCGCCATCCGGGGAAAATTTAGCAAACTGCAGGTAAGTTGGCTCCAGTCCATGACCCAGTTTCTTAAGTTGCCGGCTGGTCAGATCCAGAACCCAGTAATCACCGCGGGTTTTCTGTCTCCAGACTCGCTGGCTGTTGGTGTAAATAAGAACTTTTTTCATATCTTCTGAAAATGAATAATCATCTATGGGCAGGGGAGAGGTCTGACCCTGGGGAATAAGAAGCGAAGGCGGTACCAGCACTTTCCTGGTTCTGGTGGCTGCTGAATAAAGGACAATGTCTTTAGCTCCGGGGACAGTGACCGAATTTTCGAGCACTGTGTAGGACGAGCCATCCTTCAGCCAATGGGCCGGTCCAAAAGATTCAGGAGCAAATTCCCGCGAAGCGAAAATACTCTCCAGGGTCAAAAGCTCTGGGCTCTTATCCTGAGCCTGAAGGTTAACTCCAAATAGAAAGAAAAGGATTAATAACATTAAGAAAAAAAGTTTCTTTTTTGACTTCATCGTTTTGCTCCAGTCTTTGTAAAATATCACATATCTTATATGAAAAACTAACCGTTTATGTCAAGAAATTTATTTTTTACCTTAATTCATAAGAAAATTTAGGTTTATTATAAAACCATAGTTAGATAAGGAACGATTAATTGTCGGCCGAACAAATGTTTCATTATGAAAAAATCTTCATTATTTTTTATAATTTTTGATTGAATTTATTGAATAAAAAAGATAATTTATCTCAGGTAGCCTCGGTTATTAGAAGGGGCTTTTAATGAAGTGTGTTCGGTGGAACATGGCAATGAGGAGCTTAAAATGATTAAAGTTAGAAAAATTTTAGCTGTTTTATTTGTTTTTATCTCGTTATTTCAGATAGCCATAGGCGGTCAAAATCAAATTGCGGTACACTGGGAAACCATAGCCAAAATCAGGGAGGAAGGGCTCCAGCACTCGCAGGTTATGGATATAGCCGGCTATATAGTTGATGTCCTCGGCGCTCGTCTCACCAACTCGGAGGATATGAAAAAAGCCCAACTCTGGGCTGCAGCTAAAATGAAAGAAATCGGTCTGGAGAATGTGGTTATCGAACCGTTTATGGATTACGGAGTGACCTGGGATAATGAATATTTTTCCTTACACATGCTCGAGCCGGATTATCAACCAATGACCGGGTTCCCCCTGGCTCATACCCCAGGAACTAAAGGGAAAGTAATTTGCCCTGTGGTAATAGGCGACGTCAAATTGAAATCCGAGCTGGCCAAGCTCAAAGGAAAGCTCAAAGGAAAGCTCAAAGGGACCATTGTTCTGACCAGCCCCCCGTTGGCTATTACCCAGGCTGAGCTATCAAGAGGCGTAAGCCGGTTGAGTGATGATGAGCTTAAAAAATTAGAAGAGGAGGTAATCTCGCCTGTTCCTCCGATTCCTCCTCTACCTAATCCGGACATATTAACTCCTGAAGAGAAGATGGCCTTTTTTAAGGCTGAAGGTGCGGTGGCTGTCTTCCAGTGTGAGGGCGGCCGGCCAGGTGTGGTGGTTGGCTATTCTCGACCGGGAAGCGTTAAGGATAAATGGTCACGAGAAAAAACTCTGAATTCATTACCGATTGTGGCTGTCACCGCCGAGCATTATAACCGGATGTATAGGATTGCTAAGCGGGGCATCCCGGTTAAGGTTGAACTGGAAATTCGCAACAAAATTGGAGAAAAGGTGGAAAAGGCGGCCAATGTCATAGGCGAAATCCCCGGCAGTGATTTGAAAGATGAAGTGGTCATGATTGGTGCCCACTTCGATAGCTGGCACGCCAGTCCAAACGCCAGCGACAACGCCTCCGGCTGTGCCGTAGTTCTGGAAGCGGCTCGAATTCTCAAAGCAATTGGGGCTTCACCCCGCCGGACTATAAGAGTTGCCCTCTGGAGTGGAGAAGAGCAGGGGCTGTTTGGTTCTACAGAATATGTAAAGAAGCATTTCGGTAATCCCAAAGACCCCGCCAGCCCTCCGACTAAAGATTATGAAAAATTCCAGGTCTATTTTAATCAGGATTATGGCGCCGGTCAGTATCGTGGTATTTTTCTCCAGGGCAATGAATATGTGCGCCGCATCTTCCAGGCCTGGACGGAGCCGTTTAGAGATTTTGGTATGACCACCATCTCAATTAAGAGTGTCGGCAGCACTGACCACATACCTTTCGACAAGGCTGGATTTCCGGCTTTTCAATTTATTCAGGACAGAATCGCTGGTACAGCCGGACATACTAACCTGGACTTTCTTGATACTCTTTCAGTCGAGGATTTAATGAAAAATGCCGTGGTCATGGCCGCTTACGCTTACGAAGCCGCCATGATTGACATCAAACTCCCAAGGAAAACCTTGAAATAAATTAAAGAGGCCATCACCAAGTGAAAAAAAATTTAAAAGCCTGCGCAATTTAAAAGGAGTTTTAATTTAGCTTAGAGTCTGGATGAAATTATTGAGGATTTAATCCATGGTTATAACGCCAAGTTCCGGTTATCTGCACTTGGAAGCGCGTATGGTCGAAAAATTGAAGAGGATTTAAGTATTGCTTGATTTTTTAGCTGTTTAGCCAAAAATAAGAATCAAGTAAGAATAGAGAGTGAGGAAAAATCAAAATCGGAAGAGAAATAATGATAATCAGAAGGGAAAAAACAACTTTCTTAAATCTGTCCCTTTGTGTGTGGTCACTTACGCGCTAATTTTGATACTTTCACCTGGCCTTTTGGCTAAAAGCCAGGCAATCGGCTCTGATGAATTGAAACCTGTGGTTAATATAAAAGATTATGGATTAAAAAATTATATTTCTCTCTCTCATAAACTGCCCCATTCAGAGTCAATCACCTGGACACTAACTTGTAAACTCCCCTATAACTGCCAGTTCCAGCCGTGGATTTTAGTGGAAAGCTCTGGTGGGCAGACCATCAAGTTTAACTCTACCAATCCGCTGGTGCTTTACTTGACTCCCACGGAAAGTGTAATTACCGCTCCGGGAGAAAAAGCTTATGAAGTTAGGAATTGGATAAGTGGAGAGGGAGCTGTTTACACCATTCCACCCGGGGTAACGGTTAAAGAGGTTAAATACCGGGAAACAGGTTGTGATACCCAACTGGTTGGCTGTTTTGAATGCAACGATGATGATTACAACATTCTCTGGCAGAGAGCAGCCAGGACGGCTTACGTTTGTATGAGAGAACATTTTTTTGATTGTCCGGACCGGGAAAGAGTAGAGTTCTGGGGAGATGGAGTAGCCGAATTAGGTCAAAGCTTTTATCTCTTTGATAACAACGCTCACCTCTTATGTAAAAATCTGGTCCGAGGCCAGTTGGAACCTGAATTTTATCCAGGTCAGATTTTAGAATTTCTTGGCGAATACGGGCTCTGGTTTTATTATCTTCAGACCGGCGACCTTAACTCTTTGCGGGCGGTTTATGGCCAGACGAAAAAATTTCTTTTTGAACGATATAAATTCGGTCGCCCCCGGACCTGGTTTGACTGGGGAAATAAAGATATTGATCGCCCGGTTATTGAAACCTGCCTTTATTTTAATTGCCTGGAAACTTTGAAAAAGATAGCTGGTTTGATTGGCCAGGAGAGTGATATTCCTGCTATTGAAGGAAAGCTCAAGGAAATCAGAGAAAATTTTGACCGCTTATACTGGCAAGGGAATTATTATAAGTCCTCAGAGACCTTAACTCCTGATGACCGGGCTAATGCTCTGGCCATTGACGTCGGGCTGGCGGAAAAAGCCAAATGGGAATCAATTTATAATGAAGTTTTAGCCAGGACGGCCAAGGCCAGCAATTTCTTTGACCGCTGGGTGTTTGTGAGGCTCTCTGTAAAATTGGCCGGCAGGATGAAGCTCTCAAGCGTCTGGCGCGTCGCTACCGCACCATGATTCAATCAAAATTTACCACCCTTTGGGAACATTATGACCGCTGGTGGATGGATCATTTTGATGATGCCTCCTCCTTGAATCACGGGTGGAATACTCCAGCGCTGGTGTTGTCTCAAACGATAGCCGGGATTTCTCCAGAAGGTCCTGGCTGGAGTATTTACCACGTTTTTCCGAAAGAGGCTTTTCTGAGGACAATGAAGGTAACAGTCCCAACCATAAAAGGAAATATCAGGATGAATCTAAAAAAGTCCGGGGACAGATATTGGCTGCAGTTATTTTCTCCTGGTCAAACCGCGGCTATTGTTGGCATTCCCAAGATGGCTTTTTCCCGACTGGACAGGATTAAAGCCAACAGCCGGATAGTCTGGAAAGGAGGAACTTATAGCGGAGGACAAAAAGGTTTATCCTGGGCTGGAGAAGATGAGAATTATATAAAATTTAAGGTTGAGCCAGGAAAGTGGGAATTTATGGCTTATGGGAAATTAATTCTTGATTTATCAAAGAAACCAAGAGTTAAGGAAAAGGAGGGCAAACCCCTGGATAAGAGGAACTGGACTGCTACCGCTTCTGTGCCTGACAGTACCTTTCTTTTCAGCGGAAAAAAAATTCCTGTTGATATCTCGGCAGCCAATGCTGTTGATGGTGATTACTGGACTGGCTGGCGTGATATGACCCAGACGCAATATCCGGGTCAGTGGTTCCAGGTAGATATGAAGAAAAGAGAAAAATTTTCTAAGATTATTCTGGATAATACCTGGGCCCTCTGGGATTCACCAGCTGGGTATGCTGTTTATGTATCTGATGATGGCCAGCACTGGAGTCAACCAGTAGCCACCGGAAAAGGAGAATTGGGCAGGACCATTATCAGCTTCCCGCAGCAGAAGGCTCGCTACATAAGAATAGTCCAGACCGGCTCCGATTCCCTTTACCACTGGTCTATTTATGAAATCGAGGTCTATCGGTAAGAGGCGTAATGCTCGTCCTGAGACCTTCTCCTCAGGCAAACCAGGAATATGTAGTTTTTTTTCCGAATCGTTTTTTATGTTTTAGAAAAAATTCTGAGTTTAAAAAGTTTTTGTCCTGGTGAATTATTTAATATTTTTTTCTGGCGGCGGCATATAACCTTTATCAATAATACCCATAAAGCCTAACAGTGCTCCCCAGTGGTAAAAGGCGTCACTCCATCCAGCATCATCACCCTGGCCGGTTTCAGCGTTATAATTTTCAAACACATGTTTCTCTTTTATCCAGGACGCTAAAAGTAAATCTCTTGATTTCTCCACCAGATCTTTTCTGGCTTCAGGCAGGTCGTAATTCCTGAGGCCTAAATAGACCAGGAAATTCAGCGGAGCCCAGATTCTTCCTCTCCAGTAAAGATTGTCCTTATAGGCCGGGTCATTCCGGGCGATGGAGGGCAAAATGTACTTCCCCCAGAATTCTTCCGGATTGTAAAAATGTTCCTTGATCATCCTTTCAGCCTGTTGCTGGTTGGGTACCCTGGCCAGCAGCGGATAAAATAAAGTAGGTGATAAACGATAACTGAATTTCCCGGTTACCAGATCTTTATTGAGATAAAGACCAAATTTGTCATCCCAGAGGGTCTGGAGTTTCTTTGAATATTTTTCCGCTCTTTCTTTTAGTTCTCTGGCTATCTCTGGCTGGTCCAGGCTGGTGGCGATTTCCGCAAGGCTCTGACAGTCGGCGATATAAAGGCTCATTAAGCCCACATCAGCCAGCAGCAGGCGATGTCTGGTGGTATCAAAAACCGCCTCATCCCACATCGGAGAATTATCCAATCCCGATTCCCATTGTGCTCCCGTTTTGGTGCCAATGCCTTTAATTAGAAACTCAGAAATCTTCCCGGGAGTATAAGGATCAGACCCCCAGCATAAGTAGCCATCAACCTCCCGATTATTGGCCCAGAAGCGATTCCAGGACAGTAAATCATGGAACACTTCCTGTAAAAACCATTTTTCTCTGTATTTTTTATAAATTTCTTTGATTATCAGAGAACCCACCGGAGGCTGGGAGCGGTCTTCACTTTTATACCCTGGCTGGACGACATTGGGCACAAATCCCTTTTGGGTAATCTCTTTGGTGATAGCCAGAGCATTGGAGTAAGCCAGGTCCCTGTTGTCCAGAGCTAACATGTAGGAGGCAAAATACGTGTCCCACTCAAACAAAACCCAGCCACCAGCAGAAGCTGACCAGTTGCGACTCACCGGGGTAATTACCCGGTCATTATCAGCATCATAGATGGTATTCCAGGCCAAAACGGTATGCCTGGCGTTGTATTCTTCCGGTGCTTCAGGACATACTGTCTTACCGTCAGGGACTTTTGTCCTTGCTTGTTCCAGTATTTTTGCCATGTCTTTTGGTGTCTTTAATTTCTGCGATGAAATCGTAATTGCTTTATCTAACGAGAGACTGATTTTATCTGCGGTTTTTTCCAGCCTATTTCCGTCAACATACAGGTAAATACTCCGATTTTGGGTTTTCCTGATGATCTGGTCCTGATTTAGGAATATTTCCCCTTTTCTTCCCCATAACATTTGAGGAACAATAATCAACGAATCATGGGGGGAAGCATCAAGTGGGCTAATTAATAAATAAAGCTCGTTATTAAAGGCCGCACTCTGGACCCAGAGGTTGATACCTCGCCATTTTACTTCCAGCTCGGTGTAGGAACCATCATAGGTTCGGGGTCCGGGAATGACCTGTTCTCTGGAAGCGAAATCTTCTCGGCCAATCAGAGCTTCAGTCAGGGTATCTCCTGATTCATGGTCTTTGAGCATGAGTTTAATGGCCAAACCCTCCGGCAGCAGAACATGGGTCAATACACTCCCGTTATCCCAGGTATTCCAACCCCTAATTAATTTTTCTTTCAAAGCAGTCGCTTTATTTTCAATAAAATCATCCGAAGTTGATTTTTTCTCATCATTTCCTGAAGCACATGAAAAGAAAGCGAGTATTAAAAAACATACGGTGAGTTTAAAGATTTTCATTTTTATTCTCATTTTTTTTAAATTTAATTGAGCATTAATCCTAAGTTTCTATATTTAATTATTATTGTCCCTTCAGGATTTCAGAGCAAATCTTAGCAAAAAAGTATTTAGGGTGAATTGACTAATTTAAAAACCGTCCGAATTTGATTCATGGCCTCACGAGAAAATCTATCTGAAAACGGTCTGATTCAGGCGTCTATGACGATAACACAAGGATAAAATAGTTGCAATAATTTAGAGTCTTTAGAGAACTTGAGGTTAAAGAGCCGTTGAACTGCTTTCTGGATTTAAGGGCAGGCGGAAATTATCCTGTTTTCCCTGTTTTAGCCGTTTATATACTGCTGCCTCGAAGTAAGCCTCATTCCACTTCAAGATCTACATCATAGTAAAAGGCAGACATTGGTCGTCCGGAAATTGGTTCGGTATTATCTAATCTGACAATAGTGTGATAAGAGCCTTGGCTAAGACCAGCGGTATTAATTTGGTTGGTGACAATCTGGTTTTTCCCTTTTTTCGTAATTTTTACCGAAAGCCAGGGGGGAAGTTGCCCGTGAACCTTCCAGAGCGGCAGGTCAGCGGTTCCGGCATTGTGAATCGTCAAAGAAGCCGAAAGCTTCTCTGTCTTTGAGCTGGTTGAGCGCAGCGAGATAAGATAAGTATCAGCACTGATAATCGGCGGAAGCGGAAAGTCTTTTGCCCTGGATAGGCGCAGCATGATTACATCATTCGGGGGTACCGTAACCTTAAGACCCTGGGTGATTGGTCCGGTTGTCTGGTGTTTCCAGAGGTCGCGGACATAAAGGCCTGCTGTGCGGCTGAAGCCGAATTCATCCCAGCTGATAGTAACCTGAGCGGGCGAATTGTTTTGGTTGAAAATCAGCACAGCCTGGCTGCCATCGAATAATTTCTTTCCACCCCAGATGCTAACTTGGCCCTCCTTCCTGATGATGTGACCCTGAATGCCCAGGGGGTCCTGGTCTATAGCGATAACTTCTAAGTTGGTCAGGATTTGCCGGGTTGATTCGGACATCTGGCGAAGGTCGTTGCCAGCTATAAGCGGGGCAGCCATCATGCACCACAGACTGAAGAGGCTTCGATTCTGAGCCTCACTCAGCCCGGGCATGCCGACAATCATCATGTCCGGGTCATTCCAGTGACCTGGTCCGGCATATTCATACAATTTCTCGTTAGCGAAAACTATTTCCATGGCTGAGTTCCAGTCGGCTTTGCCTGGCTCACAGATGTCTCCGGTTGTCCTCCATAGATGCCCCACCGCGGCCGCCCATTTCCAGGGATCCCCTTCTCCCCAAGAGCACAAGCTATAAACAAGTGGACGCCCGGCGGCGCGCTGGGCTTTATCCAGCAAAGTATAAGTCTGGACAATATCCTGTCCTTTGGTATTGCACCAGTCAATTTTCAGATAATCGCTTCGCCACTCGGCAAACTGACGCATGTCCTCGAATTCATGCCCCTTTGTGCCGGGCATAGCCTTGCTACAGGTGTGGGTGCCGGCATCAGTGTAGAGCGCGTATTTGAGGCCTTGTTGATGAATATAATCTCCAAGACCGCGCAAGCCGCTGGGATAGCGTTCTAAATTAGTAGTTAGCCTCCCATTCTCGGCTCTATAAAAACAAATGCCTTCATCAGGTCCGATGTAGGCATAGCCTGCTTCTCTCATTCCACTACTGACCAGGGCCTCAACCATTTCTTTGATTAACTTCTCATTCTGCGGTTCCTGGCCAAAAGTATTCCATGGATACCACCCCATGGGTGGCGTAAGGGCTAACCCATCTTCCAGGGCACGAATATTCGGAGCAGTTATATTCGGAGGAGTCCCTTCGGCCAATGTGAATATGAAGCAATAGACAAATGCCATCCACATAATTAGCTTCATCAAGTTACTCAATTTTATCTCCTTACTTCCAGGAAATTATTATCTGATCAGCCTAATAAAACTTTTTAAGGCATTGTAAGGCCAGTTTTTAACGGCTGTCAATGATACGAGGGCTCATTCGTCAAAAGTGTGGTGAAAAAATGCGCAGAGGTGGTAGGAAATCCTTGATTATAAAGAATTTAGGTAAGGAGTTGACCTACCACCATGAGCATCAGAAATTTTATCCTGAAATTTTTTCATTACAAAGGGACAGTTGTCAATAATTTTGTGTCTGTTTATAGAGCTTGAGGTCAAAGAGCTGTTGGATTTCATAGGCTTTAAACTTTATTGCGGGCAATGGATTTTTCCATTTTCCCTGTTTTAGCCCCCCTCTCTGGACCAGAAGATTTATCTCCAGAATCTCCACCGACTGAAAATACCCACCAAGCTTGACCCGAATCTGCTCTATCCGGCTGTTGAAGTTTTCCACTGCGTCAGTAGTGTGGAGTAGAGGTCATTGAAAATCCTCAGCCACGAAGCCCGATTCTCTGAGCCAAAAACGGTGTAAATAAGGAAGGCCTAACAGCTCGTCAGTATCATCAGGTGTTTAGAAGCCTCAGATAATGCTGCTTTAAACGACTGGGGCCGAATGCTTCGAAAATACCAAGAATAAATCCTGAACTACTTTAACCACAAAACCACTAATGCCTACACTGAGGGAGCTCACACAATACTTTTTGTTTTTTTATAGTTTATAAGACCTGAAGCTGCTGGGTAGTGGAATTGGCAGACGCGCTAGACTCAAAATCCAGTCCGAATCATTTCGGGTTTGGCTCCGACTTTCTCCTCCGGCACAATGAATTTTTAATAAACTATATTCCCCATGATGGGAAAGAGACATTCTTACCCAAAATTTTTTAAGATCATATCCAGCGTTTCGACAAACCTATCAACGTTATTTCTGTCAAAAACAAGAGGTGGCTTGATTTTCAAGACATTCCGAAAAGGGCCATCAGTGCTGACCAGGATACCTTTATCTTTCATTTTTTCTATGATTATTCTGGCTTCTTTCGTAGCAGGCTGGAGAGTTTTTCTATCAGAGACCAACTCTACCCCGAGAAACAATCCCAGGCCACGTACCTGGCCAATAAGTCTGTGCCTTTTCTGTAATTTCTTCAATTCTTGAAGAAAATAATACCCCACCAATTGGGCGTTTTCCTGAAGGTTTTCCTTTTCTATGACCTCCAGTACTGCCAGACCTGCGGCGCAGCTCACGGGATTACCACCAAAGGTGTTGAAGTATTCCATTCCAGTTTCGAAAGCCTTCACCACCTCCTCAGTAGCGATTACTGCTCCTATGGGATGGCCGTTTCCGATAGGTTTACCGAGGGTGACGATATCAGGCTGGGCTTTTTGAGATTCAAAGCCCCAGAAAAAATTTCCTGGTCGGCCGAATCCAACCTGAACTTCGTCAGCGATGGCCACCCCGCCAAAGCTTTTTACTAGTTCAAAGGCCTTTTTTAAAAATTCTGGCGGAAAAATGACCTGCCCAGCACAGCTCATCATAGATTCGGCTATCAGTCCGATGATTTTTTTATTTTCTGACCGTAGTTTATTTAATATTATTTCTATTTCAGAGATATATTTTTCTGTGGCTTCAACTGAATAGCCTCTGTATTTTCCCCGGTAGGGGTCAGGAGTAGGAATTTTATGAACGTAGGGTGGAGCTCCCTGGCCGCCTGGCCCGTCAAACTTATATGGGCTTATATCAATTAAAGAAGTCAGATTTCCATGATAAGCTCCATCAATCACCAAAATTTCAGTGCCGCGGGTGTAGCTTCGGGCTAAGCGTAAAGACAAGGCGTTGGCTTCGCTCCCCGAATTTACCAGAAAAACGTATTTAAATCTTGAAGGAAATTTTGCCAGAAGTTTACTAGCATAAAGCATCAACTGGTCGTAAAGGTATCTGGTATTGGTATTGAGAATGGCCATCTGTCGGCAGACTGCCCTGGCTACCTCTGGATGGCTGTGGCCAACATGGCAGACATTGTTGACACAATCGAGATAACTTCTTCCTTCAGCATCGAAAAGATACTGGCCGTAGCCTCTGACGATATGAAGGGGCTTTTTGTAGGCCAGGCTTAAAGCCGAAGAGAAATGAGAATGTCTCCACTCCATGATTTTTTGGTCGGAGAGAAACCGGAGTTCGGGTTTAAGGCCACAGGCGCGAAAGAAGAGCCTTCGCCATTTCTCTGGGTTTGAGGACAGAAGTTCATCAAGAAGCTTCCAGCCGGGTAATTCGGAGATGGTCATATAAACGTTACTCGGTTCTACCTGTTTTCGCCAAGCACTCATGGTAAGACTGATGACTAATCGAGCCAGAACCAGGTAGTAGAGTACCTCCAGTTCTTCTTTCTTGAGGGGATTGATGGCATGATAAGAGGCAAGGAGTAAGGAAGCTATCTTTTCTGGCTCAGGAGAGAGCATCATGACATAGGTAATGGCTATGGCCGGTTCGCAGATTAAATAGCTTTCGGTCATATCCCCAAAATCGATCAATCCTTTTAGCTGCCATGATCCTTTGGCAGAACGTTTCAGGATGAAGTTATGTTGGTTCGCGTCTCCGTAAATTACCTGTTTTCTAAAACTCTGGATTTGGGGCCAGACCTGAGTTTCGTACTGAAGCAGCGCATAATCCAACTGACGTCTCAGTCTGGCCTCCATGACGTAATTCAATCTCTCTTTTGACCAAAGAACATTCTTAATGTCCCATGGAAGGTTTCTGTTCTGGCCAGGATGGTAGAAATTTTGAAGAAGCCGGTCTATCCTGGCCAGAAATTTCCCCACTTCTTTCCACAAATTTTCAGGAATTTCAGAGAGTTCAGAAAGGTGTTGGCCATCAACATAATTGAATAATCTTATCATAAAAATTTCATTTTGATGCTGATAAATGACCAGATCTTCATTATTTATGGACATTTGTGGCTGAGGAAAATGATACTCGGGCATTTCCTTACTTAATAATCTTAAGACCATATTTTCGAACTCAAGTCCTTCTTGGTGGTCAAAACCGGAGGAAATTTTAAGAACGTATTTTCTCTCTTTTTGGTCAATGACCAGGAAATTTTGAGAACGATCCCCAGGCAGTTCTCTGAGACTTTTTGGTTGCAGACCAAAAAATTCCTGACAGATGTTCAGGACTTTTTCCGTGACCACGGAAGGTTTTTGATATAGATCTGTGTTCATCCGATTGCTCCAGGATAACTTTTTTCATCTCAAGATTCTAATTAAGATTATCACTTTATTCAAGCGGGCGAATTGGCTCATTAAAAATCTACCTGAAAATGATTCGTTGCCTCAAGAGAAAATCTGCGCGAAATTATTTTGCCTTCTGGCAGGTAGAGCGGTTAAATTTCGGGATGAAATTAGGCAGAAGGCAAGGTCATGGGTGGGTAAAGACGAAGATAAAGGAGGCGGTGTTAAGGGAGTTAGCCTCAAGATATCAGAGTTTTTGCAAAATTCGTATGAACCTATTCTTAGGGCATTGATTTTATCTCTATCATGGGGCGAGACAAACAAAATTCCGATTCTTGTTTCCTTGAAATAGTCATTATAATTCGACATATTCCATTCCCAAAAGCCGCGCAGCACCCTCAAGTGCCTTTATATGATCACCGTAGGCTACCACCTGGTGATGGCCAAAACTTAATTTGTGGACTTGTTTGGCCTTTTTAACTTCTATTCCAATAGTTATTCGACAATGAGTGGTATCTTCTGTCCAGCGGGTCAGGCCTTTAGTCACCAGTATCTTATCCAGGTCCCAGTGCAGGCCGGCGATGGTTACCAGCTCGTTCTCTTTTAAGTCCACATAAGGCGTAAGCCCTTTGCCCGTGGCGTGAAAATCACGGAGCTTTGGCCGGCAGGCTGGATCTCCCAGAGAAAGGGGCACCAGGTCATGGTTGATGGTGATGATGTTGTTTTCTAAATCCTCGTGGGTGGCGTTGGCATCCAGGTTGCCCATCAAAACTGGTGCCTCGGAGGCTCCCTGAAGAGCGGCGGCCATCAGCAAGGCCGGCAGGTCACCTTCACAGGCAGCTATAATTCCTTCCTCTATTAATTTAGAAAAGGTGAAACAGGGAACATATTCCACATCCGGCAGCCAGGCGCAATCCATGGTCAGGGCATTGGCCCTGTGTTCATCAAGCAGCTGATGAATTCCCAGATAAATTCGGGCATATAACGGCAGTTTATTTTCCCGGCCATCCAGAATTTCATAGCTCCGCTTCCATTCCTCCGCCAGTTTTTCGGCCGCGGCTGCTGGCACATTTTCTACGGCTTTAATATAATCTTGATTATCTAAAAAAGTTATTTCCAGGCCAAATCGTTTTTTCAGATCGTCAAAATCAAAGCATTTATTAGATGTGACCACACTGTGAGAAGGGAATTCGCCAATGTAAAGCGGCCGGAGGCTGATTATTTTTTTCCAGGCCCTTATGGCACCAAGGGCGGCTTTTAAGTCTTCAGCTCCGGCAGAATAAAAGTATTTTGGCTCAAAGAATTTTTCCAGCCTGAACTTGGAAAGCCTTCCGAACCAGGAATAACCCCAGGCATCCCATTCAGCCATGATTGGCTTTCCGAAGGCACTCAGCTTTTGCAAAATCTCATCGGGCACAAACAGATCGCCTGTTTCTCCGATGATGAAAAAATCCACATCTGCCGGAATTTTTTGCAGGTCTTCACTGGACTGAACTTTTAGCGGTGGGGCCACTTCGACCACCCCTTTTTTCTCCAGCGCTGGCAGGCTTAAATCTTCAGGTGGGAGTTCTTTCTCTCTGATCACTTCCCTCGGTTTTCTTGTTCCCCTGACCCAGGCTTCAGCGGCCATAACCGGCTTTTTAAGCCAGAGCTCATACATGCTTTCAAACAACAGAGGTTGGGCTTTCAGTTTCATCTGCTTTCTCGTTTTATAAAAATCTCGTTTAATTTTTTCCTTCAGGCAAGAAAGTATTTTTTTTCAGCTTTTCTACCAATTCCTGGAAGAAAGGGCTGGCCTGCTGAAAAAAGCGCTGGTAAGAATGGCAGAGATAACTTTTTTCTGGCTCAGGCCGGTAACCTCTTTCCTTCGGACAGCCGCCCCGGCAATAAGGAAGCCATTCGCATTTTTTACATTCTTCGGGCAGAAGAGATTTCCGTTTGCCAAATTTTCTCTGGGCGGTAGAGTTAAGCATATCAACCAGGCGCTTTTCTTTTACGTTTCCCAGCTTCCACTCGGGCTGAACGTAAAAATCGCAGGAATAGACATCGCCGTTGTGTTCAACCACCACATAATCGCCGCATTCTTTATGCAGGGTGCAGTCGGGTGGGGTTAAACCGGCGAAAGCAAAAAGAAGGGATTCAAACTCGCGGATGTAAGTTGATGGCCGGCCATCACGAAAGTCAGCTTTCCAGAGCTCAAAAAGCTTTAACCAAAAGTCGCCGTACTCTTCAGCCGGGACAGAAAAGCTGGTCGGTTTCCCTGGATTTTCCGGGTCAGGCTCAAGGCAGGGTATGAACTGCATGTAGGTAAGCCCAAGGCTTTTTAAGAATTCATATATTTCTTCCGGAAACCTGACTGAATAATCGTTGACGACTACCAGGGCATTAGTGGCCACCCCAGAGTCAAGAAGCAATTTGGCGGCCTCTACCACTTTTGACCATGAGCCCTGGCCGCTGGCGTGGAGCCGGTAGCGGTCGTGGATATGTTCAGGTCCATCCAGGCTCAGTCCAACCAGGAAGTTGTAGGTGCGGAAAAATCGGGCCCAGTCCCTGTTTAGCAAAAGTCCATTGGTCTGAAAGCCGTTGCTGACCGACTTCTGAGCCCCATATTTCTGCTGGAAATAAACCGCCTGCCTGAAAAAATCAAGACCCATAAGAGTGGGTTCTCCGCCCTGCCAGCCAAAATAGATTTCAGGTCCTGACTGAGACATCGCCTGCCTGATGGTTTCTTCCAGGATTTCCAGGCTCATCCGGTGGAGGTGAGTTTCGGGAAACAGCTCACTTTTCTTCAGATAAAAACAATAATGACAGCGCAGGTTACAATCCGGTCCGGCTGGTTTAATTAACAGGCTCGTTAGTTTTTTTCTGTTGATGAGGCCTGTTTTGGTCATTTAAGGAACCCGGTTTTTTTCCGATTTGATTTTCTTCCATATTGTATTCATTTGTAAATGGAAATAATAGCCAGAAAATAATAGCCAGAATAAATTTCAGGACGGAATTGGATGAAAGCTAAATTCTGTTAAGGCTTGAGCTTCATCAAGCTCAGCTCAGGAAATAAACACGGGACCATAATAGCACACAGTGTTACTTCCGGGCTGATGCTGCTTAACTGTAGTTTTTTTTTCCGTCCTCCCGGTGCCGGTCAGAGGCCTTCAAGCGAATAAACATTATGCACATTGTTTTAGCTTCTGGCTTTTTGTTAAACTGATATGGTGAGATGTTAACTAAATGATGGCAGGTCTGACATGGCCATTAAGAAAAACTTAACAGAAAACCTTACCCGCCGGGATTTCCTCAAGGCTTCAGTGGCCGGTTTAGGCACTTTAGTTTTCCAGAATGAGCTTGGTGCCCGTTTGAAAGAAGGTACCAGGCCGAACATCCTTTTTGTCCTGACCGATGACCAGCGCTTTGATATGCTGGGTTGTGCCGGAAATCCAATTATTAAGACCCCGAACATTGACCGTCTGGCGCGGGAAGGAGTGCGATTTGAACAGGCTTTCGTCACCACCCCAATTTGTGCTGCCAGCCGGGCCAGTATCTTCACCGGCACTTATGAACGGACCCATACTTATACCTTTACCAAACCGCCTCTAACCCGGGCTTTCACTGATGTCAGCTATCCAGTTTTGCTGAGGAAAGCTGGCTATCAGCTGGGTTTTGTGGGCAAATTTGGCGTAAAGGTAGAAGAAGGCGTTGAGAAACAAATGTTTGATTACATGAAGCTAACCGGCTTTCCCTATTTCCAGACGGTTAATGGTGCAAAGCGTCATATAACTGAATTAGAAGGCGAATACGCCGTTGATTTCCTTCGCCAGGTAAAGCCCGGTCGCCCCTTCTGCCTCGTCTGGTGTCCCTGGGCGCCTCATGCTGATGATGATAATCCAGAGCAGTATTTCTGGCCGCCCGAGGTTGATGATTTATACCAGGAGGTGGAGATTCCTGTTCCGGAAATGGCTGACCCCAAATATTATGAGTCGCAGCCTGATTTTTTGAAAAACACCATGAACCGTACCCGCTGGTTCTGGCGCTTTGATACTCCTGAAAAATACCAGAAGATGGTTAAAGGATACTATCGAATGATAAGTGGTATTGACCTGGTGCTCGGGAGAATCTTAGCCGAGCTGAAGCGCTCGGGCCTGGACAAAAACACGGTCATTATTTTTTCTTCTGATAATGGGTATTTTCTGGGCGAGAGAGGGTATGCCGATAAATGGCTCATGTATGACCTGTCCATAAGAGTGCCTTTAATTTTTTATGACCCGCGGGCTCCCAGGGAAAGTCGTGGCCTGGTGAGGAAAGAACTGGTACTCAACATTGATATTCCGGCTACCATTCTGGCTTTGGCCGGACTGCCCGTTCCGGATAAGTACCAGGGCCGCAGTCTTAAACCTCTACTCGGGCGCAGGAAGCCAGACTGGCGAAAAGAAATTTTCTGCGAAGAACTCTGGGATAATCCGGAAATCCCTCAGAGTGAATGTGTCCGAACTGACCGCTGGAAGTATATTCAATATCCCAGGCACCCGGAATATGTAGAGCTTTTTGACTTAAAAACAGACCCCCAGGAAAAGCACAACCTGGCCCGTTTACCTCAATACCAGTCTATTCTTGAAGAGCTCCGCCGCCACTGCCAGAAGTGGATTCAACAACTGACGGAAGACAGGAAAAAATTCCAGTAATTCCAGTAAAGGCTCAACTTAGAACGCTTGGTTTTCGGTGAAAAATTTAAAGGTCAAAGATTTTAACACCAGAAATTATGAAAATTTTAAAATGGCCGGCGGTGATTGACGGGGATGGTGGAAATAATTTTTCAGTGAGCTTTAGGTATTTAGCAAATAAAAAAACTTTTTGGGCCTGGTTGACGATTGTCTTTATCCGGGTTTTCACTCTTGCGATTTGCCAACTTAAGCAAGATGACAGGGTAGTATAGACGTTAGCCTTTTGTCGAAGTTTTGATAAAAAGCTTCCAGGTTTTAAGAGAAAATTGATTAAATTTCTGGTTTGACACCAAGTTCTGTTCGAAGACGGTTAAGCTCTTTTGTCAGGTCATCTTTAACCTTCTGGTAATCAGGGTGGTTATAAACATTGTTCACTTCCTGAGGGTCAGCTTCGAGGTCGTAAAGTTCCCAGCAGTCAATGTCATAGTAAAAATGAATCAGCTTGTAGCGGGATGTCCTGACTCCATAGTGGCGCCTGACCGAATGATCGCCTGGATATTCGTAATAATGATAGTAAAAAGATTCTCGCCAATCAGAAACTCTTTTTCCCTGAAGGATGTCTTTAAATGATCTCCCCTGCATATAAGCAGGCAGAGGTAGTCCAGCCATTTCCAGCAGTGTTGGAGCTAAGTCCACGTTAAGTACCAAATGTTCGCTGTCAACCTTTCTTTCTACGCCGTCGGGGTAGCGGATGAACAGAGGGAAGCGAATGCTTGGTTCATACATAAAGCGCTTGTCAAACCAGCCATGTTCACCCAGGAAGAAGCCCTGGTCAGAAGCGTAAACGATCAGAGTGTTATTGGCCAGGCCTTCCTTATCCAGGAGATCTAAAAGCCGGCCAACGCTTAAATCAACAGAAGCTATACAGCGCAGATAATCCTTGATGTACCGCTGGTATTTCCATAGAGCCAGTTCCTGGCCTTCAAGTTTTTTTCTTTTAAACTCTTCATTTTCATCTCTATAGGCTTCGTCCCAGGTTTTTTTCTGTTCCTCAGTCAGGCGGTTATAAATTGAATTCCAGTAGGCCAGACCGGTTTTTTCCTGCACGTTTATTTCTTCGGCGCTTAAGGGGAAAAGTTTCAGGTCATAAGACAGGTAAGCATGATCAGCAATTCTCATTTCCTGAAGCCTGGCGGCCTCACACCTGGTGCGATAATCGTCAAAAAAAGTTTCCGGAACAGGGAGGTCCTCATTTCTAAAAAGGTGGAGGGCTTCCGGACCCGGCATCCAGTTGCGGTGGGGTGCCTTGTGGTTCATGAACAGCAGGAAGGGCTTGCTCTTATCTCTGTTTTTAATCCAGGCCAGACATTTTTCTGTGAGTATATCAGTGACGTAGCCATGCTCCTGGTATTTTCGGTCCTTTTCAATGAAGTCCGGATTATAGTATTGACCCTGATCAGGTAGAATGGAGAAATAATCAAAGCCAACTGGAGTAGCCTTCAGGTGCCATTTTCCCACCAGGGCAGTCTGGTAGCCCGCTTTTTTAAAGAGAACCGGAAAGGTTCCTTCCTGGGATTTCATTTCTACGCTGTTATCAATTACTCCATGCTGATGACTGTATTGACCGGTGAGAATAGAAGCCCGGCTGGGAGCGCAGAT